>Ga0115002_10000684_pt1 | contig 47344 bp, 26 predicted proteins | sample ArcticOcean_MG_C_8_FD_89576 | JGI IMG/M metagenome (GOLD analysis project Ga0115002, IMG submission 89576) | Marine microbial communities from western Arctic Ocean - ArcticOcean_MG_CB11_86 | ecosystem: Environmental > Aquatic > Marine > Oceanic | place: Arctic Ocean: Canada Basin | collected... | reverse complement strand
TATAAAATATAAAATATAAAATCCATTCTAGGTATTAACAAACTAGTGGGATTGCTTTATTTTTTGATCGATTCCTTTATGATGGATTCGTTTAAATTAATAGTGCATAAGATAATTAATTTTTTCAAACTGAATGCCAGAATCAAAGCAAGAGCCTCTCGCGATAGTTGGAATAGGATGCCGGTTCCCGGGGAGGGCCAATAGCCCGGATTCGTTCTGGGATCTTCTAATAGAAGGAAAATCGGGAATTCGAGAAGTTCCCGATGATCGATGGAATGTAGACCGTTACTATCATCCTGACAGTTCAATTCCTATCAAGATGATAACCAAGTGGGGAGGTTTCGTTGAAGACGTGGACAAATTTGATGCATCTTTTTTCGGCATTTCCCCTAGAGAGGCCCAGCGTATGGATCCGCAACAGCGCTGGTTACTTGAGCTAACTTGGGAAGCATTTGAAGATGCCGGGGAGAAGCCTATCAATTGGCGAGGCTCAGCCACCGGTGTCTATGTAGGCATATCATCAAATGAGTATGGTTCGATCCAAATGATGGGGGAGTCAGATATTGATGTTCATACAAATTCTGGCAGCACATTATCAATCGCTTCGAATCGTATTAGTTATCTTTATGATTTAAAAGGGCCTTCCATCTCTGTTGATACGGCATGCTCTTCTGCTCTTGTAGCGGTGAATCTTGCTTGTAAGAGCATTTGGAGTGGGGAATGTGATGCTGCATTCGCTGGTGGAGTTAATGCATTGTTAATGCCTGATAGTTCAATTGGTTTTTCCAAAGCGTCGATGCTCTCACCTACCGGTCAATGTTTTGCTTTTGATGCCCGTGCTAACGGATATGTGAGAGGAGAAGGTGCAGGCATGATTCTCATTAAACCTCTTGCTCGCGCTCATCGGGACGGTGACCGTATATATGCTACGATCAGGGCCACTGTAGTAAATCAGGACGGTAATACATCTTCGATGACTGTCCCAGGTAAGGAATCACAAGCTGCTATGTTGCGTCAGGCTTACCAACAAGCCGGTATTGATCCTAGCAGAGTTGGTTACATGGAAGCTCATGGCACGGGCACGCCTGTTGGTGACCCAATTGAGACCCGAGCTCTTGGAGAAGTTCTCTGTGAGGGGAGATCAGAATCTGAACAGTGTATCATAGGATCTGTGAAATCTAATATAGGCCATTTGGAATCTGGATCTGGGATTGCTGGCCTCATTAAGGCCGCATTAGTTTTGCATAATCGGCAAATTCCTAAAAACCTTAATTATGAAACGCCAAACCCTAACATTCCTTTCAAAGAGTTAAAACTGGAGGTGCCTCGAGAAAATATGTCCATACCATCTAAGGGCGATTTTCCTCCTGTGAGCGCTGTGAATTCTTTTGGGTTTGGCGGAACCAATGCCCATGTAGTTCTTGAGGCAGTAAAAAATGAAGATCGCTTAAGGAGTGACGAATCTTACGAGAATTTGCTTAACCGTCCATTTTTATTGCCGATCAGTGGAAATAGTGAATCAGGTCTTGAGTGTGTAGCTAAATCGTATTGCGAATTCCTCAAAAAGGACACTCACCACATTCGTGAAATTTGCTCTTCGGTAGGTTTGAATCGTCAGAATCTTGATGAGAGAATGGTTGTCATTGGTGATGATTATAAAGCAATACGATCGACTTTAAAATCATGGATATTTAATCATATAGAGTCTTCAGAATGTATTATTGGGAAACGTTCCGTTACCAATAGTGATCCAGTGTTTGTATTCACTGGACAGGGTTCACAGTGGTGGGGCATGGGCCAAGAACTGTTTCAAAATGAGCCTATCTTTCGAGCGACGATAGAAAAAATTGATTCCATCTTAGAGCCGTTGACTGGGTGGTCCTTGGTAGAAGAAATGAATTCTAATGAGGAAACATCTAGAATCGATCGGACAGATATTGCGCAGCCTGCTATTTTTGCTTTGCAGGTCGCTCTCGCTGAATTGTGGAAAACATGGGGAGTCTTGCCTAAGAAAGTTGTTGGACATAGCGTTGGTGAGGTTGCTGCAGCATACGTGGCAGGGATGTATAGTCTTGAAGATGCGATTAAAATTATTTATCACCGAAGTTATTTGCAAAACAAGACCGGCGGGAAGGGTAGGATGGCTGTTGTTGGATTGTCCAAATTTGAGGCAGAACAGATAATTAAAGGCCAAGAAGATAAGGTTCAGGTAGCTGTTGTAAATGGGCCAGCAATGGTCACTCTTGCAGGAGATACTCAGGCATTGGAAGGGACCATTCAAAAGATTGAAAAAGAAGGGATCTTTGTGCGATGGCTTCGTATTGATTATGCTTTCCATACTCATCAAATGGATCCTATTAAGAATGATCTACTCGAGGTGTTGGAGCCAATTTCTGCAAAGAATTCCAAGATTCCATTTTACTCAACTGTTACTGGCGAACTTCTTGAAAGTGACGATTTGAATCATTATTATTGGTGGCGAAATGTAAGGGAGCCTGTTCTTTTTTCCTCTGCCATTCAGTCATTATCTAATGATGGTTCTGAGCTGTTCCTTGAATTAGGTCCTCATCCTGCGCTTGCTGGTCCGATCGCTGACTCCGTTGGAGTCCTTGAAAGAGATTGCTCGGTACTTTGTTCGCTTAACCGCAAAGAAAGCGAAATACAAACTATTCTTGGAAATTTAGCAAGGCTTCATATTGAGGGCGTGCAAGTGGATTGGGTTTCAATTAATCAGAGCGGGGGTAAAGTAGTGAGTGTTCCAAGGCATGCATGGAACCATGAAAGATTTTGGATTGAATGCGACCAATCTTTCCGGCATCGGTTGCAGGCTATCGACCACCCTTTACTTGGTTTGAGGCAGAGGGTTCCTGAGCCTTGTTGGGAGTTTCGCCTTGACCCAAGAGAGCACGATTATCTCCAGGATCATTGCTTTTGGGACAGTATTATTTTTCCAGCAGCAGGTTATGCAGAGATGGGTCTCGCAGTTGCTAGGAATTTATTCCCTGATGAGCCCTATGCGGTTGAAGCAATTAAAACAGAGAAGGCACTCTTTATTTCAGATAAGAATGTTCCCACAATTCGTGTAGTATATAATGAATCGCAAAAGTCGTTTTCTGTATATTCCTCCACTGATGAGAGTAAGACTTGGGAGCTTAATGCACAGGGATTGATTCAACGGGCAAATTCAGAACCAGATCCTATTAATGAATCTATTGATTGTATCCAATCCCGTATGGAAAAACATTCAACGCATGAGGATTATTATAAAGAATATGATAAGGCTGGTTATCAGTTCGGTCCTAGATTTCGCCAACTCCTTAATGTTTGGAGTAAGCCAAATGAATCCGTAGCGGAGATTCAAGTTCCTCAATCAATAGTCAATACACTTGCAAATTATCATTTTCATCCTGCTGTTCTCGATGCTTGTTTTCATGCATTAAAAGGGGCACAAGTTATCCCGGAAGGGTCGAGAACGAGTCAAAACTTTTACCTGCCTTCCTCTATTCGTAGGGTGCATTTGTATAGAGATGCTCTTCCAAATAAGTTGTGGGCACATGCAGTGGTAACATTTGATAATGGTGAAAGTGTAATAGCTGATATTATTGTTATGAGTGGGGATGGGCAAAGGGTTGCCGATGTTTTGGGTTTTTGCGTGGAAAGAATTGACCAAAAAGATGAGGAAATAGAAGCTATTAATAATTCTTTTTATGAATTTCATTGGGAGCCAAAGCGATTAAAAGGCAGTCGAGTTGGAGGTAAAATAGCATTTACAAATTTTGATCAGATTATTGAGGAGGTTAATGCGGGGAAGGACGAGAGGTATGAAAGATATGATCTTGCGAATTATTATAAGGACTTCGTTCAAGAAGTTGACAGTTTGGCATGCCTCTGTTTTGAAAATTCATTAAAGCAGCTAGGATGGAATCCGGATTCTGGTTCTATTTATACAACGAGTAAGATTATCGAGAAGTTAGGCATTTCTTTGGAGCATGAACGCTTAGTTACGGCTCAATTGAAGGCGCTATCAGTTGCAGGACCCTTAGAAGAATTGGCTCAAGGGGAATGGAAGGTAATGCGTGAAATCGGCGGCATCGATATGGTTCAGGAATTGGACCATCTTAGGATTAAGTATCCGAACCGAGAAGCTGATCTTGATCTTTATAAACTAGTTTGGCCTAGGCTCACTGAGGTGCTCTCAGGAGAAACTGATGCTCTTGAAGTTCTTTTCCCCAAAGGGTCCTCTGAGGTGCTTGAATCTTTTTATATTAATGGAGCTGATTTCCCCGCTAATAACGAGATGATTTCGGAGGCTGTTCAGAAAGCTATCGAGGGTGTTCCGGATGAGCGTGCTGTCAGGATTCTTGAAGTTGGTGCCGGGACAGGATCATTGACTCGGAGTGTTCTTGAAAAATTATCTCCAAATAAAATTGATTATACCTTTTCTGACACTGGTCAGGCTTTTATTGCTGAGGCTAAGAAGGAATTTGCTAAAAACTCGTCAGTTGATTTTTGTATTTTTGATATAGAGAAATCCCCATCAGATCAAGGGGTCGTTCCTGAATCTTATGATTTAGTTTTAGCAACAAATGTAATTCATGCCACCTCTGACCTTAGAAATACTCTTGAACAGCTAAAATGTTGCCTGGCAGATGATGGCCTGCTCATTTTTCTAGAAGTAACCCGTTCTCGTAGCGCATTGGATCTTGTCTTTGGATTGCTGAAGGGTTGGTGGCAGTATACTGATATTGATCTGAGGCCCAATTCGGCATTACTGAACCGCCAAGAGTGGGAAGATTTGATATCAAGTTGTGGTTATGAGGACGTGGTGTCATTTGTGAATACACCTGATCCGGAGGAGTCTGGTCAGACTGCTTTCATGACCCGAAGAGGTCCTTCAGCATTTATTGAAGAAATTCATTCTAACAAGGAAGATGACAATTTGGAAGGTCTTGATGATATAAAAAAGAAAAGCGCAGCAATCGTTTTCTCTGAAGATGATGATTTTTTTGAGGAGTTATCCGAATGTTGTAATGGTGAATTTGATCAAGTCGTTAGGCTCCCACTTAATCAGGACATAGGTACGGTAATTACAAATACGCCCCAAGTGGATGTAATTATTCATGCGTTTGGCACTGAGTTAGGATTATCAGATGAGAACCTTTCGGAATATGATTTAATTGATGCTCAGAGATCTGGATCTGTGCATTTGCTTAAACTGATCAAAACCTTATCGTCAACAGACTTTAAATTAAATCCAAAAGTATTAATCTTAACCCGCGGTTCCGTACACGTTAAAGAAGGTGATCTGATTGCTGGGATCGCAATGTCTTCCGTGGTTGGGCTCATTCGTGTGGCTAGAGGAGAGCATCCTGATTTCCATTGGAAGCATATTGACTTAGATGAACGAAATTGCGGATTCGAAGGATATGATATTTCTGAAGAATTTCTCTTATCTGATCAAGAAAATGAAATTGCTTATAGGAATGGTGTTAGATATGTGAATCGATTACGTTCTATTAAAGCTGAAAACCAATCAGACCGTTTAACTGAAGCAGTTTTGTCAGACGAGTCGATAATTCCTTTCAGATTAGAGGTTAGCTCACCTGGAGTTCTCACTAATTTGTCTCTCAATGAGACGATTCGATACTCACCTGATCCAGATCAAGTTGAGGTTTTAATTAAGGCCGGAGGGATTAACTTTCGAGATGTTATGAAGGCGTTGGGTATGTATCCTGGCAACCCGATTGATCTGAGATGGTTCGGCGATGATTTTTCAGGAATTATTGTCAGTGTAGGGGCAAAGGTGAAGGATTTTGCTGTAGGTGATGAGGTTGTTGGTATGGCTCCTTATTCTTTCCGTTCGTTTGTTACAGTTAGTGAAAAGATGATTTTTAAGAAAGCTAGTTCGATGACTTTCGAGGAGGCGGCTACATTGCCAACCGTCTTTTTGACTGCGCATTACGGCTTGAATGAATTGGCTCGTATGAAAAAAGGAGAAAGTGTCCTTATTCATGCTGGAACTGGCGGAGTAGGAATGGCTGCAATTCAAATTGCTCGTAGATTAGGATTAGAAATTTTTGCGACTGCTGGAACTCCTGAAAAGCGTGATCTGCTTCTTAAGCTTGGAGCTCACTATGCGATGGATTCTAGGTCACTATCTTTTGCTGATGAAATAATCAAGGTTACGGGTGGTTTAGGCGTTGATTGTGTACTTAATTCTCTCGCCGGAGATTTTATACCAAAATCATTTTCAGTCTTGAAATCTTTTGGGCGTTTTATTGAGATCGGGAAGGTGGATGTTTATAACGACTCAAAGATTGGGCTTCAGCAACTTCGTAACAATATTTCTTATTTTGTTGTCGATCTTGCACAACATTTGCAGGATAAGCCGGATTATGTAGCAGAAATGTTTACCTCACTAGCCAAGAGCTTTGATTCAGGTGAATATTCTCCCTTAGAGCATACCGTTTTTCCTATAACGGAAGCTGCTCAAGCCTTTCGTTACATGGCTCAAGGAAAACACATTGGCAAGAATGTACTTAGCTTTGATTGTGATTCTATTCCTATTGCTCCATGCACTCAGGAAGGGCACTTATTTAAATCGGATGTAACCTATCTGATAACAGGAGGCATGAGTGGTTTTGGTTTTGAATTAGCCAAATGGATGACCCAGAATGGAGCCTCTCATCTGGTCCTCGTTAGCCGCAGTGGAGCTAGGGATGAATCTATTTTGGAAGATATTGAGTATTTAAGATTAAAAGGTAAAGAGATTGTAGATTTAAGAGCAGACGTTACTTCGCTCCAAGATGTGGAACGGATTATGGTTCAAATTGATTCAGACCTTCCTCCGCTAAAAGGTATAATTCATGGAGCAATGGTCATCGATGACCAGTTCATCAGCGACATGGATGAGGAAAGTTTTAATAAGGTTCTTTACCCTAAAATGTTAGGAGCTTGGAATTTGCATCAGGCGACGCAAAATATTAATTTAGACCATTTTATTAAATTCTCTTCTTTCTCTACAGTTATTGGTGCAGTGAAACAGGCTAATTACAATGCAGGGAATGCATTTTTAGATGCCTTATCGCATTATCGCCAGGCTAGAGGACTTCCGTCGTTAACTATTAATTGGGGAGCATTGATTGAAGCTGGGTTTGTTGAGCGCAATCAGAAGACTGCTGCTTACCTAAACAAACTCGGAATGAAGCCATATAAGATGTTGGATGCTCAGCATGTGATGTCGCTTTTTCTTCCAAAAGCGAATGCTCAGGTCGCTGCTTCTGTAGTTGATTGGGCTCAACTAGTTAAGCTGAGTCCTGCGCTTTCAACGGCTCCATTATATAGTAAAGTAGTCCATAAATTTTCGGAGCGAGGATCGGGAGGATCTGTCCGTCCTCAAGTCATCGCGGCTCAAGGTAATGAAAGGTTGCAAATACTTGAAGACTTTATTGCTGACCAAGTGGCAAGTGTATTTGGGACTAATGTTGCAAAAATTGATCGTGACACGGCGCTTACCAATATTGGATTAGATTCTCTTATGGCAATTGAGCTTATGAATAGGATGGAATCAGAGCTTGGAATTAATTTACCGATGGGGACTGTCCTGAACGGTCCGAACATAAAGGAGTTAGCGGCTAGCATTCTTGAGCAAATTCTTGCCGGAGAAGAAAATCTTTCAGAGAAATATTCAACTGGGAATTTGTCATCAAGTGATATAGCTGTATTCGAAAGAACAGGTGAAGAATTGGTGGAATTTCCTCTTTCCGAGGGACAAAAATCTTTGTGGTTTTTGTATCATCTTTCACCTGAAAGTGCCGCATATAATTTAGTCTTCAGTTCCAAACTCACTCCTCTTGTTGATATTGGATCAATGGAAGCTGCTTTCAGGACCCTCTTTGAACGTCACCCGATGCTGAGTGCAACGTTCCATCAGGTTAATGGAGAGCCCATTCAACGGATGGAGCATGGAAAGACAATTGATTTTCGGGAACATGATGCATCAAGGATGAATGAGGAACAAATCAAAGAACTCATTGGAAGGCATGCTGAATTACCTTTTGACTTAGAAAAAGGTCCTGTTATTCGGTTAGAACTTTTTCGGAACAATCAAGGTTCGCATATTGTTTTACTGGCGATGCATCACATCATTTCTGATGCATGGTCGGTTTCTTTGTTGATGAATGACTTAATTGAAAGTTATTTTTCGATTAAGTCTGGAAAAGTTCCTGATCTCGATCCGATTGAATACAGTTATCAAGATTATGTTAAGTGGCAGCAGCATAATCTTTCGGGGCCTTACAAAAAACGAGCTTCTGAGTATTGGCTTTCATCCCTTGAGGGTGCGTCTGGTTCTCTTGATCTTCCGGTTGATCATCCACGCCCAGCCGTTCAAACATTTAATGGAGGAAGACTTAGTTTTATCCTTGATGATAATCTAGCTTCAAAAGTTCTGGAACTAGCTCAAAGCCAAAGCGTGACGATTTATACTGCGATGCTTTCTGCATATAATGCATTATTTCATCGTTACTGTGATCAGGATGATATTGTGGTTGGTAGTCCGGTGGCTGGGCGAAATCAAAAGGAGCTCGGCGATATGCTTGGATATTTTGTCAATATGGTTCCTTTGCGAAGTCGTACGCATGATGACCCGAGCTTCATTGAATTTTTAGATCGAACATCAGGATCCGTGAATGGAGCTATTGAGCATCAGGATTACCCATTTTCGCACATCATCAATGATTTGAAAATGTCGCGTGATCCGGCGAGATCACCGCTTTTCCAAGTCTCGTTTGCCATGGAGCGCGTGCCTGGCATTGATGAACAAGGTATCGCCGTTTTCCTGATTGGGAAGGGGGGGCATCAATTTTCGGTTGGAGACATGACCGTGGAAACCATTGACCTTAATTTACGCCAGGCGCAATTTGAAATTACTCTTGTCGTTGAGGAAAGTGGAGGTCAAATATTCGGCTGTTGGCAATATAATCGTGATCTATTTGACTCAGAAACCATTCGAAAATTAAGTAAAACTTTTTCTCTTGTACTGGAAAATGTAACCAGGAATCCAGACATTAAGATTTCTGAGATAGAATTGTTGAGTGAAGATGAATCAGAACTAATCATTTCTTCATGGAATTCAACTGAGGCTGATTATCCGAAAGATAAAGGCATTCATCACCTCGTTGAAGAACAGGCATCAAAAACTCCGGATGCAGTTGCCGTTCGTTTTGGTGAACAAAAAATCACTTATGAGGAACTTGAAAGATCAGCTAATAATGTGGCAGAAACCCTGATAGCTCAGGGGATTGGACCTGGTGACTCCGTTGCCCTGATGGTTGAAAGAAATGCTCTGATGATTGTCACTATGTTGGGGGTTCTGAAATCTGGTGCGCATTATCTCCCGATTGACCCTGACTATCCTGGTCATAGGATTCAGCAAATGTTGAAAGATTCGGGGTCTCAACTGCTCTTTGTCTCAGAAGGCACACATCATTTGTCACCTCCGGATTTTGCTAACGTTCTTCGAGTCGAAGAATGTCCTGAAATTATAGAGTTACCCGATTTCCCCCTATTTGATGCTGATAATTTAGCATATGTTATTTATACTTCAGGATCGACTGGTGAACCAAAAGGGGTAGAGATTTCCCATTCTGCAGCAGTTAATTTTCTAACGTCAATGAGACAAACTCCGGGAATTACTAGGCTGGATCGCCTCTTGGCTTTAACGACTCTTTCATTTGATATTTCAATACTTGAGATCTTTTTGCCGCTAATTACAGGTGCTCAAGTTATCATTGCTACTAAAGAGGATGCCAGAGATGGGAGGAGGATCTCAAGATTGCTCAATGAACATTCAGTGACAATTATGCAAGCGACCCCAACTACTTGGAGGATTCTCATGGAAAGTGGATGGGAGGGCCGTAACGGGCTCAAGATTTTATGTGGAGGTGAAGCGATGCCAAGAGACCTCGCTGATTTTCTCGTTAATAGTGCTGATGAAGTATGGAACCTATATGGGCCGACCGAGACAACGGTCTGGTCCACGTGTACTAAAATCCTTCCGGGTGAAGAGAAATTGAGTATTGGGAAACCTATATCCAATACAAAGATTTATATACTTGATGATAATAATAATATTCAACCGATTTCCTTTGTTGGTGAAATTTGTATAGGTGGGGCAGGTCTTGCTAGGGGATACCGTCGGAAAGAAGAATTAACGAATGAGCGTTTCATTGAAGTTGATATTTCTGATCAGGGCCCTCAAAGACTTTATAGAACTGGTGACTTGGGAAGGTGGCGCCCTGATGGGACAATTGAATGTTTAGGCCGAATTGATTTTCAGACAAAACTGAGAGGGTTTCGCATAGAGCTTGGTGAGATAGAATTTACGATAATGAATCACGAGGCAGTGAGTTCTGCTGTGGTTATTAAACGTGATGATTTACCAGGTGGAGAAGCTCTTGTGGCTTATTTTGTTATAGAATCAGAACTTTCAGATGAATTATTAGCTAGTATCAAGGAATATTTACGTGATCGATTACCAAACGTGATGGTGCCTGCATATTTTGTTAATCTGAAAGCATTACCTTTAACTCCTAATCAAAAGATTGATCGCAAGGCACTTCCTGCCCCTGAATCTGGGATTATTGGATTGGATTATAATTACATTCCCCCAAAAACAATTACCGAGACGAAGATTGCTGAGATATTTTCTGATGCTTTTGAAAACTCTATGATAAGTATCAAGGATAACTTCTTTGACATGGGTGGTGATTCTTTGATGGCAGTAAAAATTGTTTCTAGAGTTTCTAATGCTTTGGAAAAGGATATTCCTTTAGAGGCTTTTTTCAGATTTCCAAGCATTGAAAAGTTTGCACATTTTGTCGATTCCTCTGCATCCATAGAAAATATTTCTGAATCATTACCTAGTGGAGAAGAAGTGGATGCTGAATACCTTTCCTTCCAATTTATTGACCATGATAAACTAGAATCTTTGCCCAACATTGATGCCGTCGCTATTTCTTACATACCTGAATCCTTCAGTGAGGTAACTGGTTTGAGTAAAGCGGAATTAATCAATAATTGGTTTGGGAATAAGGCAAGATTGACTAACTCCTATAGAACTCAGTGGGGGACTATAGGGCTTATTATGTTGCCGGTTTTTGAGATTGATCTGTACAATGATTCTAATCCAATCAGTTCAATTATTATGGATGGATTGCGTTTATCTGCAAAATTAGGCGCGAGAAAAGCATCACTGACTGGAGTTCTTCCATTAGTGACTAAAGATGGGTTAGATGTAATTAATTGGATGAGGGAGAATGACGAAGAAGTTAACTTGCCAATCATTACTACGGGTAATGCAACGCGGTGCGCAACAATCATAAAATCTATCGAGGGAATCCTAGCTCGTTCGGGCCGCGATATATCTAAACTTAGAGTATCTTTTATTGGTCTCGGTTCGATCGGAAAGGGTACGCTTGATCTAATGTTGGATGTTTTACCTCACCCTCGTGGAATTATCATGTTAGATATTTATCGGCAAGAGGGTCGGCTCGAAGAATTGCAGGATAGACTCTTAGCCAGTGGTTTTGTTGGAGAAATTGATATTTTTTCTTCTCGCGGTGAACTTCCTGACGAAATATATGAGAGCGAGCTGATTATAGCGGTTTCAAATGTTCCCAATATAATTGACATTGAAAAGGTTCGTTCAGGGACCATGATCGTTGATTATTCGTTCCCTGGTTCATTTAGTCTCATTGATGCGGTAAGGAGGACAGAACAGGAAGGAGATTTGATCTTTACTTCGGGAGGGCAGCTACGATTGGAACAAGAAATTGAAGAAATTATTTATCTTCCAAGGGCCGCGGAAGAGATGCTTGAAATTATTAACCCTGAAAAAATGCAATCTATTATCATGAGAGATTCTAGGGAGATGACCGGTTGTATTTTAGCAAGTATTTTCACTGAAATGGATTCCGGAGTGGGGGTTACTCTGGGTGAATTCACTGGAACTGAAGCATTATCTCATTATGCATTCATTAATGATTTGGGCCTTGGTTCAGCTCGTTTGCAAATGCAGAGTTATTTTATTACTGATGAAGCCATTCAGAGATTTCGTGGGCAGTCCAGCTCTGAGTCAACCAACATAAAAGGTTAGCCTATGGCAAAGAGAAAATTTCCAGATCTTTTACATCCAATCGGAGGATGTGGGTTCATCCAATTTTGGAAACTCTATTTCAATAATTGGCCCTATACTCTCTATTCTCTTCCATCGAGATTATTGTCACTTATGGCTGTAACATTTCGAATTCCGTCTGTATTTTTTGAAAAGATAAGACATAAGAATGCGATAAACTCACAAGAGATTAAAGATGGGCCAATATTTATAGTTGGCCACTGGCGTAGCGGAACGACGCACTTGCATAATTTGTTAAGTCAGGATGATCAATTCGCCTTCATTACTTTTTCAAGGTCTCTGATGCCTTTAGATTGTCTAGGCAAGTTGCGTCCTGCTCGCGCATTAATGAAAATTATGATGCCAAAGAATCGCGGTATGGATAAAGTCGCTATTGGTCCCGATACTCCCCAAGAAGAAGAATTTGCATTGGCAGCATTGGGGTCTGTTTCTTTCTTAAAATGCCTTTATTTTCCTAGGAGGATTGAAGAGTACTTTAGTTCCTCTGTTTTTTTGAAGTGCATGAGCGAGCAGGAAAAGGAATCACTCAAATCGGCATATCTTTATTTAACCAAAAAAATGACTTATGCTAATAATGGAAAGACTATGTTATATAAGAATCCTGCCTGCACGAGCAGGATGTCTTTGCTTAAAGAAATATTTCCGAATGCTAAGTTTGTCCATATCGTTCGTAATCCTTTTGAAGTGTTTCCTTCAATGATGAAATTATGGAATCGTATGACACCATCATTTTCATGGCATCGAAATGCATCTATCAATTATGAGGAGCTTACATTTTCTTTTTATGAGAGAATAATGAAAGCTCACTTGAAGGAGCGGCAGAACATTCCTTCTCAAGATTATCATGAAGTTCGATACGAGGATCTAGATTCTGATCCGATGACAGTTGTTAAGGATATTTACCAAGGCTTAGGGATTAAAATAAATAAAGAATCAATCATTAAGATTGAGCGATATATTGAAGATCAAAAAAAATATCAGAAGAATACACATCAATTATCGGATAACATTAAGAAGAGATTAATGGAGCAGTGGGGCTTCGCTTTGGACCATTGGAATTATAATTATCCTGACAACTAGAGCCAAATTATCACATAAAAATTCTATTTTAAATATAAGAATCCTTTATGATTTGGAGTTATATTATGTGGGTAGTGTTTTGATCTAAAAAATTGATCAAACATAATCCAAGAATAATCATTAGCTCTTACTATTATCAATATGAACCTCTCGCAAGAACTGCCACATCCATCAGATCGCCGATCTTTCATGGCTAGTGCGGCTAAAGCTTTTCTAGGTGTTAATGTTTTGTCCAATGTTTTGGTTGGAGCAGGGGGCGAGGATCGGAAAATTCCATTCCGCAAAAAACCGGCCAAAAAAGTTATTTATCTATATATGGCTGGAGGAATGTCGCATCTCGATACTTTTGACCCGAAGCCAGAGGCGCCATCTGAAATTAAAGGTAACCTTTCTTCAATTAGAACGAGTGCAGATGGAGTAAGAGTCAGTGAGTACTTGCCGAACATTGCAAAGCACATGGATAAGGTTGCAGTTGTGAATTCATTACATTCAAAAACAGGTGCTCATGAGCAGGCAAGGTATTTAATGAAAACCAATTATTCCAAGCGGGGGACAATTAAACATCCTCACATGGGGGCATGGTTATTAAAATACGAGGATCGAATAAATCAACAGTTGCCTGGATTTGTATCGATTGCGAGTGGCAGTAAAGAGGCTGGCGCTGGTTTTTTTGGAGTCAATTGTCAGCCGTTAATCATTGGAAAACCAGAGGCGGGGCTTCAGAACAGTAAGCATTTTACAGGAATTTCTGACACTGAATTCATGCGGAGACGGAAACTTTCTGAGCGCATCGATCAAAAATTCCATGCCAAGTATAAGGATAAGAATGCCAATGCATATACTGCTATATATGAGGAGGCTGTTACGCTTATGAAAAGCTCTGATCTCAAGGTTTTTGATATATCTCAGGAAAACCAACCGCTCAGAGAACGTTATGGTGAACATGCTTTTGGACAAGGATGTCTTTTGGCTCGCCGCTTGAGCGAATCTGGGGTGCGATCCGTTGAAGTCCAGCTTGGAGGTTGGGATACTCATCAGGATAATTTTCAGAGAGTCCAATCAAATGCTGCCATACTTGATCAGGCACTGAGCGCTTTGTTGGATGATCTCCATGCCAGCGGCATGCTCGAGGAAACACTTGTTGTTCTCACTACTGAGTTTGGGAGAACTCCAAAAATAAATCAGAACGCTGGTCGGGATCATTATCCTAAAGCATTCTCAGCGCTTCTCGCTGGTGGGGGTGTTAAGGGTGGATACGTACATGGTAAAACTGATAACAAAGGTACCGAGCCTGTGGACGACCCCGTCACAATAGCTGATTTTAATGCGACGATTGCTTATGGATGTGGATTACCTCTAGATCAGCGACTATTCACGAAAAATGCTCGTCCATTCACCGTGGCAAACCATGGTGATCCTGTCATGCAGCTGTTCTCATAATATTCAATTAGAAGTCCGCTACTTTGAAAACAATTTGCTACACACTCCTAATTAATCTCTGGTTCTTTTCTCTTCTTAAGGCAAATGAAGATTTATCGATTTATACGAAGAGGGTAGATTCACTCATTTCCGTCTATCACAATAAGAATAAGGTTTCTTTGAATCCAAGAGTTGATGATTCAGTCTTTGTTAGGAGAGCCTATTTAAATATAGTCGGCCGAATTCCGACCGCGTCCGAGACCACTAGGTTTATTAATTCAAAGGAAAAGAATAAGAAACCGAAACTTATTAATAACCTCATTAGTTCAGAAGGGTACGTGAGTCACCAGTACAATTGGTGGGCGGACATACTGAGAGTCAATACAAGAATGCAAGGTCAGAGCTCGGCGAACGGAATTGCTTACGCTAATTGGATTAAGCAGTCGATCCGTGAGAATAAGAGTTATAGAAATTTTGTGAGAGATTTAATTACGGCGGAGGGGATGATTGATGAGAATGGAGCCGTTGGTTTTTATCTTCGTGACCGCGGTATGGAGCTTGATCATCTGGCTACCACTGCTCAAGTTTTTCTTGGAACACAACTCGTATGTGCTCAATGCCATGATCATCCATTCGATGATTGGAGTCAGATGAACTATTACCAACTTGCTGCTTTTAGCACACCTGTAAGATCCGTTAGGCGAACCGAGTCAATGGACAAGGCTATTCAAATTGCACAGAATGAACTTAAGGTGCCTCGTGGCAATAAGGGTAAGATTAATGCTATAAGAAAAAATAAGACGCGGCAACTCCAGCGAGCTTTTCAGGGTCTAACTGACAATTTTCGCAACTCGATCGTCAGGGAAACTAAGGCCGCACTCAAACTTCCTGATGACTATCAATATGATGATGCAAAACCTAATGAAGTGATATTTCCGGCAACGCCCTTTGGCAAAAGTATTGAAGTGGAGAACGGGCATAGCAGAGTAGAAGTATACGCTGATTGGATGACCTCTCCGGAGAATCCCAGATTCACTAAAACTATTGTTAACAGGATGTGGAAAAAAGTGTTTGGGGTGGGATTGTATGAACCTGTTGATAAAATAGATGATTCTACGAAACCTATTGATGCTCAATTAATGGCTTATCTCGAGGAATTAATGGTCGATTTGGAATATGACATGAGAAAATTCAACGTCGTTCTCTACAATACTGATGCATTTAACAGGGAATCTGAATCATTTGAATTGAACTCAGGTGAGAATTTTTACTTTCAAGGTCCTAGACTTCAAAGAATGAGTGCAGAACAAATATGGGATTCTGTCGTGTCCATGATTAGATCAGATATTGATACAGTCTCTAATGAGAGCTCTCATAACCCTCGGCTCGAGGCATGGGAAAAGTTAAATGAACAGACCCCAGAAGCTCTCATCAAAAGGACTAAAGAGGTCGCTTCTTTCAACAAAGATACACAGAAAAAGATGGATCAATTCCGTCAACAAGTTAAGAGAGTTATCTCCGAGAAAAAAGAAAACGAGGCGCTGCCACTAGCTAGAAGAATTTTAAACTTTAATGAAAAAGCTACTGTCGAATATGCTAGGCTTACTTACTGGAACCCTTCTGAGTTTAAGGGGTACTTTAGAACTCCTTTCAGAAATACTCCGAAGGCACTCGTTGCGGAATTAAAGAATACATTCCCCAGTAAAAAATATCCAAATATTTATAAGCAAGGGGCAGATTTAAAGATGAAATCTAAAATTGGTAAGGCGCAGAAAAATGGAAAGAAGCCACGCGTTGACAAGAAGGATAGAATGTTTCGCGGATATGTTAGAGCTTCTGAAATTTCAAGTCCGGCACCTGATGGTCATTTCTTGCGCGACTTTGGACAGTCCGATAGATCATTAATTGAAAATGCTAATTATAAGGCATCTACAACTCAAGCATTGTCATTGATGAATGGAGATTTCTTAAAGCTTTTAATGAATTCCAACTCAGTGATTTCTCAAAGAATGAATTCTGCACAAGATTCTGACAAGCTAATTGATATCATTTATCTGACTGCCCTCTCCAGATATCCTAGCTTATATGAAAAGAGCCTACTTAGAGATGAAGCTTCAATCTCCGGTACTATGGCAGCGCGCAGTATATTGTGGTCCACATTGAACACGCAGCAGTTTCTTTTTATACAATAAAAAATTAACTGATTAAAGAGTGGCCTTTAATCGTTCGCAAACGGTATCAACGTTGGATTTTGAATTGAAGGCCGAAATTCTAAAGAATCCTTCACCAGCTTTACCAAAACCTGCTCCAGGCGTTATAACGACGTTGGCTTCGTTGAGCATTTTGTCGAACATCCCCCAGCTGTCTATGGAGTCAGGGCAAGCGACCCACACATAAGGGGCATTTTGCCCACCATATACAGATAGACCAATTTCAGAGCAAGTGGACCTAAGTTTTTGGGCATTCTCCATGTAATGAGTTATTAAACTCTTTACTTGGTTCTTTCCATCATCTGAGTACAAAGCTTCTGCTGCTTTTTGAACGGGATAGCTGACGCTATTAAACTTAGTGGACTGTCTTCTGGACCATAAAGGGTGAAGTGAGTGTTTTTCACCATTTTCATCTTCAGCCATTAGCTCTTTTGGAACGACAGTAAAAGCACATCGAACACCAGTAAATCCTCCGTTCTTGGAAAATGATCTAAATTCAATCGCACATTCGCGTGCACCATCAATTTCGTAGATTGATCGTGGCACTGATTGATCCTGAATAAATGCTTGATAGGCGGCATCATAAAGTATGACTGCACCATGTTCTCTTGCATAGCTAACCCATTTTTCGAGCTGCTCTCTTGTTGCAGTGGCTCCTGTAGGATTATTAGGATAACAAAGATAAATTAGATCAACTCGGTCTTGAGGAATTTCTGGAACGAAGCCGTTTTCTGCATTGCAAGGCATGTAATGAATCCCTTCATAAGCCCCACTTTCATTAGCTTCGCCGGTATTTCCAGCCATGACGTTGGTGTCTACGTAAACCGGATACACGGGATCAGTGATTGCGATCTTATTACCATTTCCGAATATATCTAAGATGTTTCCAGTGTCGCATTTTGATCCATCAGAAACGAAAATTTCATCATCCTTTACCAAAATTCCGTTATCTCTATAATCTCCATTAGCTATGGCAGTGCGTAAAAAATCATAACCTTGTTCAGGTCCGTAACCTCTGAACGTGTCATGATTTCCCAGTTCGTCGACTGCGCTTTTCATGGCATTGCGTGCAGCTAATGGTAAAGGTTCAGTAACGTCTCCTATCCCACATTTTATGAGATTTTCAGCATTTTCCGGATTATTATCAGAGAACGATTTGACTCTTCTACCGATTTCAGGGAAAAGATAACCTGCCTTTAGTTTAAGATAGTTGTTGTTAAGTTTAGCCATGGATCGCAGATATTGATCTCATCAGCAGGGTAGGTCAAGTAGAGTGCTGTAAAATCACAATGATTTTTATTGTTTTACACAATTAATCTCGGCTGTAAATTGTGACCTGATATATTAAAGTTAATTAGAATGGTTAGGTCTCTTGGATTTTGTGTTTTCAGTTTATTGGCATTCGATTTTTCTTCGGATGCTAGTAATTCTGAAGATGATTCTGGATTTGAAGTTAAATTTCCAAAAGGTGCGGCCCATGCAGAAACACGGAAAATAAAGATAATAGAGAAAACCGATTCAATTGTTTTTGAGGTCCGGGATCAGTTTGGTATTGGGAAAGGATCACTAATTTCTAAAAATAGAAAATGGCCTGATAAAGTTATTCTTCGATTCTATTTATCAGGGTTAGAAGGATTAATTGCGAAAATTAAAGGAAAAACATTCGCGAAAGAAGATTTGAAAATTAGGATGCTTGATTCTAAAGGAAATTCTTTGAAGGGGCGTTACTTGCTAAAAGGATCAAAAAAGATACCTGGCTATTTTGAAATTGAACTTCCGCAGAGCAAACTAATGGACACTCGACAAATTGAGTTGAGATGGATAGATTTTTATCGTGGGTAAGCTCGAGCGGTGCATCGATATTTGTATTCTCTAAAGGCAATGTAGATTCAAGAAGAGCTATTTTTTTTTGGATAAATTGTAATGTATGCGGATCTGATTAGCTTGCCAATGTCTTCAGCGCAGATCAAGGAGCATGGTATTAAGTAAAGGGTTATGGCGGTGGCAAAAAGAACTCCATAACCAAGCGAGACTGCCATTGGAATTAGAAACTGAGCCTGAAGTGATTGATCCATTAGTAATGGCACGAGTCCAGCAAAGGTTGTTAGTGAAGTAAGCAATATGGGTCTAAATCTTCGGGGTCCGGCTTGCATGCAAGCTTCACGAAGACTAAGTCCTTCGGTTTGCTTTCTATTTATGTAATCGACCATGACGAGTGAATCGTTTACGACCACTCCTGCTAGGGCAAGCATGCCAAAAATAGACAGGAAAGATATATTAATACCCATAATCATATGCCCCAGTAATGCGCCTATGACACCGAAAGGAATTGCTAGTAACACATATATTGGTTGCATTACTGATTTGAAGGGAATTGCTAGTAATGTGAATAAAGCAAAACATAAAGCGATGGCTCCTATTCTAGTCCTTTTTTTAGATTCTTCGTGTTCGGCAACGTGTCCAGTGAATTGAAAAGAAAGACCTTCTTCTTGATTTACTTTTTCTTGTATTTGGGGAGTCAATTCTCGTGCTATGCCAATTATATCAACTTCTTCATCTGCGGGAGTCGCTCCTATTCGGATTACTTCGGCTCCATCATTTCGTTCAACGAATGTGGGTGATTTTGTAGGTTTAAATTTAGCGACAGTTGACAGGGGGACTTCGGTTCCATTAGGAGTGCGAATTTTTATTTTTGAAAGAGTGTGTAACGATTCGCGATCTTTTTGAGGGAGTCGGACCATGACTTTGATTTCATCAGTGCCACGCATGATTCTTTGGGCTTCTTCACCATAAAAAGATTGTCGTACCTGTCGGGCCAATGATTGTTGAGTCAGGCCTAATTCTATTGCGCGAGATTTTAAAGTGAATTCGAGTTCGTCTTGGCCTCGATTAATTTTTGCCCAACTACCATTTATACCTTCAAATTTACCTAGTAATTCTTTTATTTCTTGGGCGATATAATTCTTTTTTTCAGAGTTAGGACCTCTCAGTTCCAATTCAAGGGGATCAGCCTCTTTATCGTCATCACTGTTTCTTCTACCTGTCAATTCCGCACGAATAGAAAAATCATCTGCTTCTTCGATTTCTCCAACAATTTCTTTCCACCTGCTTGCAATTTTACTGTTGCGGGGTCCAGGCTCGGAGCGCTGGCTTGGAGGAATTACCTCAGCAATGACCTGTCCGCGGGAGTGATCATATCGTCCTCCTAACCGATACGATCCAGTGACTTTAGCTACATTTCTAATGAGGCTTTCGCCAGTTCCTGGATCAATGAATTCTTCTTTTAGTTTTTCAGTCGCTGCACTGATTTGATTAATCAGTTCTTTTGTTTTATCAATTTTTAAGTTGTTTGGTAAGTTAATAGAGGCAGTGACTTTGAGACTTTCGACTGATGGGAATGATGAAAATCCGAGGCGTCCACTTGTGCAGAGGCCTGCCATTATTAGAGCCATTGCTACGAAGGTTGTTATTACGCTAAATCTCCACCTTATTGCGAATTTAAGAGAGGGTTCATATATCTTTTCAACAAAAATCTCCAAACTGGAGGCAATTCTTTTTTGGAAACGGCTCAACGCATTTAAATTATTTCCGCGAAGACGGATATGTTTCAGATGTGAAGGAAGAATGAGCTTTGATTCGACTAGAGAGAATAACAGCACGGGAGCAACTATTGGAGGTATCTGTGCTGCAAAACTTCCCCAGCGTCCTTCAAAGAAGAGTAGCGGTACAAAGGCTGCGATTGTGGTAAGAATACCAAAAGTGACAGGCAAAGCGACTTCCTTTGTTCCAAGAACCGAAGCCTCTAAGGGATTCATGCCGGTCTGAAGTTTAGAGTATACGTTTTCGCCTGTGACGATTGCGTCATCGACAACTACGCCCAATACTATAATGAATCCGAATAAACTCATTACATTTGCAGTAATGCCCATTACAGGCATTAGCATTACGCCTCCAGCAAAGCTTATTGGGATGCCGAGGACGACCCAAAATGCTAACTTAGGGCGAAGAAATAAACTGAGAACTAAAAACACCAATAAACATCCTTGCAATAAGGAGGTGGTCAGAGTTCCCAGTCGCCCCCGCATTGATAATGACTTATCGTCCCAAGTGTAGAGAAAAATACCCTCCGGGAATCTGTTCGGAGAACCTTGGATATATTCTTGTACTTTATTCGATATATCTATGGCGCTTTCATCTCCTGTCCGCATCACTTCGACAAACATCGCGGGCCTGCCATTAAATTCAGTGATCACATTATTTTCCTCAAAGCCATCTTTTATTTTCGCCACTTCACCCAGCAAAACATTGGCGCCATTAGATGCGCGGATTGGAATTTTTTCAAAGTCCTCTTTAACATATGCTTGGCCTCGAGTTCTAACTACAAGATTACCACTCTCACTATTGATTGAGCCGGCGGGGAGGTCGATTGAAGACCTTCGAATAGCGTCTGCCAATTCCCTGAACCCGACATTGTATGATTCGAGTTTTGACATATTTGCTTCAATCGCAATTTCGTAATCGCGGTCGCCTTGAGTCCTAGCCTGACTAATCCCTTCAATTTCAAGTAAATCATCGCGTACCCGATGAGTAATTTCCCGAAGATCTTGTTCTTGAAGATTTCCGGTAACCGCTATGCTTATTACAGGGAAATAATGAGAAATGTTGGGTATGTATATCCTGGGAGGTTCGGTCTCTTGGGGGAAAGAAGAAATCCGTTCGATTCGGCCTCGAATATTTTCACGGAGTTCAATCAGGTCAGTTCCTTTTTCCGCCTTAAAATAAAACTTTGCTCGATTGCGCTCTCCATCTGCATTTATTTGTTTGATACCGCTCAAACCTTCCAAGGCTTTTTCTACAGGAATAAGAACACCTTTTTCCACATCCTTTGCAGTAGCTCCCGGGTATACAACTTCCATGGAAACAGTTTGCCAATCCGTCGATGGAATGACCTCAAGAGGGAGCCTAAAAGCAGTATAAATACCGCCAAGAAGGATTCCTATCATTAACAGATTGGCGGCGATGCCATTGTTAGTAAACCAACGGATCATATTGCTAAGGGGAAATTAACGTGGGTTTTCCATCCTCAGTATCATCTGGTTCTTTGGGAGTAGTCGCTTCAAAAATGATTTCAACTTTAGATCCGTCTGGACTCCAAGGCATGGGAGTAATGGAAAGCAGGGTGCCTTCTTTAATTGAATCATCCTGAATGATGATATGTGTTTGAGTTTCTCTTATGGGTTCAACTGATATCCCATGTATTGTTGATTTTTCTCTATCAATAATATGGATTCTCCTAAGTTGTCTCACGGCACTTCGAGGAATTTTAATGACTCCTTCAAGAATTTTTCCGGGTATTTTGGCATTGACGGGTTGACCGATTCTCAACGCTGGCAGAGTAGAATTGCGTCCAAAAGGATCTGAGATTTTAGCAATTGCAAAAAGTTCCAATGAGTTTTGGTCTAAAGTACCTTCAGTTCTTATTATTTTAGCGGGCCAGATAGTTTGATTTTTTTCGTCTAATGCGTCATACAATGTAATATCAACTGATGGATCGTCAGGGTTTTCAGGCAAATTTAAATGACGCATTTCTGTAGCGTTGATTGGAATTCTTACTTCGGCGTAATCTACCGCAAAAATACTCCCTAAAGGTATACTGCCAGAAACTGCCTGACTCACGCCGACTAGTCTTTTCCTTACTCTTCCATCGAAAGGCGCTTTTATTTTAGACCTGTTAAGGTTACGTTCTGCTTGTGCTAATTGAGTTGATGCGGACTTGACCCGCGCTTCAGCTTCACGTAATTGTGGAAGCCTGAGAACTAATTCATTGGGTTCTTCGTCATAGCCGAGATCTTCCCAGTTGAGTCTGGCCTGTTCTGATCTTGCTTTTTCTTGTGCATGTGATGCTGATGCCTGAGCGAGCATTGCTTCGGCACCTGCGACCGAGGTAAGAAAGTCAGCCTCTTCTAGTTCGACTAAAATTGTTCCTTCTTTGAAAAAGGCACCATCTTCGAATTGGGGGTGTATCTTTACGATTCTTCCGGATACCAGAGAAGTTAAATTGACTTCATTGTGAGCATTAATGATTCCATTGGATTCGATGGATGACGTGTAATTTTCGACATGAAGCTCAATGACTTTGGTTTTAGGTGCCTTACGAATTCCGGGTGGTTTTTTTGGTTTGGTGGTTGGTTGTTTTATTAGGCTGTATATGAGATATCCAAGACCAAGTATGATGACGGGAATAATAACAAATCGTAATGATTGCATTATTATATCCTCATTATCCGAGTGGGACTGGTTGTGATTAGTTGAGCTCAAATTAATTGTTGTTAGTTAAGCTGTTTGTTCTTTTATAAAGTCCTCTTTATTCGAAAGTTTTAAGAATTAATTTTCCTAGGCTAATCTATTAACTCTTACTGATTCAATAGATGATCAGCAATTCTTTTTGGGTCAAATTCCCCTTTTTGATTTTCGTGAATAAGTACTCGGTATTGCATTTTCAGTTTCTCACCTTTCTTAATTAATGTTTTCACGTATGGCTCACGTCGCTCTTGAGGTTGCTTGGGGAAAGGATTAGCAACAAGAACTCCATAGTCTCTGCTGTGAGCCCAGCTTTCTCTTTTATTCTTATTGCTTGGTATAAGAAGTAGGCCAATTCTTTTTCCATCGTGGATTCCTGAATAATCAATCCATTTAAATGGCTTGCCCCATGTTCCTTTGCCATTTAGATCACCCGTATCATTTAATATTCTTCCATTACCAAACTTAACAGTTAAAGGTTTAGCCATTCTTAAAGCAAGCCCGCTTTCTTCCTGGTCCCCGAAAACAAATTCTCTTTCATCGTTAAAATAGGTAGCTGAAATTTCCAAGAGGATACCCTTTGGATGAGGACTAAAGCTATAAGTACTGTCTTCAATGCAGATCGTTTCTGTTGAATTTTCATTTAAGTAGCGATTCCTTGCTAAAAAAAATGCAGTATTTTCATTTAAAGTGGGGTTCATTTTTAAGAACCCTTCAAATTTCACTTTGGATTTAAGTCTCCAATAATCGTTCCCATCAATCCATCCATAACCTAACCATATTCCAGGATGCATATTGGAGTGATCCTCATTTTTAGGAGCTGGAAAGGGTCGGGTGATTGGAACTCCAGACGGAGATTTAATATTTATTAACCCTCTTCTAGTTAAGATAGGATCATCAATCAAGTAAGTGGCTATTGGTTGCTTTCCTAAATTAATAGTGAGTTTATTGGCATTGTTTCTTTCAAAATTAAAACTTCTAGATTCATTAGAATTCTTGCTATCAGTTTTCCTTTGATCAGATAGATACGCAATGATATGAGCCACTTGTTTGGGATTAAGCAATTCAGCAAAGCTTGCAGGCATTGCGGAGATTGGTAATCCTTTTCGTTCAATTATTTCATCTCTTTGAATGTTGACTGCGATGCCTCCAGTCATGGCAAGTTTAATTGCGCGTCCAGTTTCCTCAAGAACGATACCAGTATGTATAATTCCACTTTTTAGTTTAAACATTTGAGCAGCGAACCCTTCGGTAATGCTCTGGCTTGGATTGAGTATTGCTTCGGCGAGTATTTTAGGATCGGCCCTATCGCCAATATTACTTAAATCTGGAGCATGGTTTTTACCCTTTCCTGATACTTGATGGCATGAAGAACAATTTGCTCCATAAATACTCATGAACAGGTCTTCGCCTTTCCTTGCATCAGCAAACGGCAATGATTCGATCACTGATTTCACAGTGGTTATTTCATTTATTTTGCTTAAAAGATTTGGTTTAGCAGCAATCAAATAGTTTCCTTTTCGCGCATTAATACCTTCTCTATTAGGGCCAAGTTTTACGATGCCTGCAGGAAAATCTTTTTGAAAGACCTTCATTTCTTTTGGATCATCAGTTTTAATTATAAGGTTTGTTTTTTTCCAGTCACTCCTAGCCCATTCTGGTAATTCTTCAGCTCTTGAATCATCTATTAAAAATAATGTGCTAGGATATTTTAGGTTAAAAGTCAGTTGAAAGTCCTTAGAGTATTCTGCATCAGCACAAGCCGTTTTTATAAAGATATCATTTTTTAGCTGTGCTGGAATTGTTCTGAGTAGATAATTTCTATCAGTATAAATTTTCTTTCCGTTTTCCAGCGTATCTACAGAATAATTATTTTTTGTTGAAGGCTTTAGATTTGAGAAAGGGTTGATAGTAGTAGGGTGAAATTTAGTAGGAGGTAATCCCTCAGTTGTTAATGGTCTCCCTCGACTTTCAAATACTGCTTTGCCTTTTGATCGACGCATCGCAATTTTCCTGATTCTGGGGTCTTGCTCCTCAGTGAAGAAAAGATTTAAGCAGAGTTTTTCAATTAATTTACTAGGCAGGGTGTCCTTTTCTAAGAGTGCCAGAAGAGCAGAGAGTTTTAGACCTGCCGATTTTTCGTTGATTTGATGTTTTAGTTCCTCAACGGTACATAAATCCATTAGGGCTCCCCATACCGAATAGAATACAACTCTATCTTTTTCCTCTTCGGCTAGATTTTTTAAATGAGCAGTAAACTTTGTTTCTTTGCATTGGCGTATTGCGATTACGGCCTCATGTCTTACTCGCGCATTAGAGTCGCTTAAGTATTTATCGAAATCAGGCCTAATTTTTTTGTTGTGTGCCTGTATTCTAATCGACTGGATTTTTTGATTTAGAGTTGTTTCTGGCAAATTAGGATTTGTTTTGATCCTGCCAATTGTCCAAGTTGCCCATGTCTCTAAGGATTTGTTTTGTTTGTTTTTTTCAATAGTCTCTTCAAGAATAGCCAAGGATTGATTGCCTCTTCTGATAAGTTCATCTTGTGCGTTAGTCCTCCATGCAGGTAAATGGCTGCCGAGGTCTTCGAGCAATTCCTTGAATGACCAATCTTGAATATTTTTGGCTCTTTTTTTGAGCTGTTCTTTAATTGGCTTAATTGTTTTTGGCCAAATTCTATAGATGCGTCCTTCATTGGCAAGTGCCCCATTTTCATAATGAGCTCCATATTGTCTACCCCAACTGGATATCCATATCGATCTATCTGGGCCGAGTTCAATATCAACGGGATCAAAGCTTCTTCCTTTACTAAGGGGCATAGATCTTCCAGTGCCAGCGCTCGCAAAAGAAACTAGATTTTGTGATTCTGAGAATCTCCAAGCCCCTTTCCACTCAGGTCTGAAGATATACACTTCCCGATTCAGCCAGTCATTGATAAAAAAAACATTGCGGTATTTTTTTGGATAATCAGGTACATTACAAAAGATAATACCAGTGCCAGATCCCTCAAAGAGAGGGCCACTTGAAGGTGCTGTAGGTAGATGATCGTCGCCCTTCCAATCATAGCTCCAGTTGTGCCCCCAGCCAAAATGCGCCCCGAAAAAAGGCGCGAAAATTTTATCTCCCATGGTTTGATCATTATCAGTACCTAACCAGTTGAATTCATCGTCAAAACATATGTCCCATGGATTTCGAAATCCTCTTGAGATGATTTCAAGGTTCTTTCCATCATCATCACATCTAAGAATTCCACCTGTCATCCCCCAATCATCCGCAGGATCGTGATAGGATTTGTTGTAATTTTTTCTATTTGATAATACGGGTTCAGGAAAAGAGGGTGTATTCTCGGGTGTTGGTACACCCCACAATTCTCGAAAAGGCTGAGGTGCTATTTTTTCGGGTAAAATGGTTAGCCCTTTAGAATTACCTTTTGACATATAAAGCTTTCCATCTGGGCCAAAATTTAGACCATGCAGGCCATGCTCTAAATTTCCGAGGTCTGTATAGACCTTCACATATTCATCTCCTATATCATCATTGTTAGTATCCCTGACCAAAGTGAGATCAGGAGCATTAGCAACCCATAAGTCATTACCTTTCCATGCTAATCCTTGGATAGAATTGAAGCCAGAGGCGAACTTTATTCTTGAATCAGCCGAACCGTCTCCATTCTTATCAATAATGATCCACACTGAATCTCCTTTTGTTTCCGGCTTGGGTTTTCTGTACTGAGGCCCCATCCCTACACACAATCTTCCTAGTTTATCAAAAGTTATTGCGCAAGGGTTTCGAACGAGAGGCTCTTGAGCGAATAATGCGACTTTAAAATCATCTGAGACTTTAGGGAAACTATCATCCGCTTTCGATTTAATGCAGATGAAAGAAATGAAAAAGAGTGTAGCGATTCTTTTATTCATTTGATTGATGATTTAGTGCTTTAACGAAGTGATAAGATTTTATTCAAGGAAGTTCTTTAATTTTTATATTTCTATACCAGCAGGCATCAGTGTGATCAGTAAGTAGAATATGACCCTTTATCTTTTCTCCGAATTTCCAGACCTTTTTAAATTTTGTTTTTGGCACTCTGCCCATTACTTCATCACTACCACAAACGTAAGATAATATTTTTATTCCATTTAGCCAGTGCTCAACATTGTTTCCTTTGACTATGATTCGTGAATGATTCCATGAACCCATTGGAAAATTTGGTTTTCCATCGACTGGTTTTACGATGAGATAGAATGACCCGTTCGATGAATAGGGGTCTTCAACTTTCTTGTCATCGATCATTTGATATTCATGACCAATTGCCGATTTTCTTTCCTCCGTTATAAAATATTTAACACCGTTATTGCCTCTATCCTCTAGCTTCCATTCCCATGAAAAAATATAATTATCATAGATTTTATTTGTCATGATGTTGCCAGCTTTAATGCCTAAAGGTTTGTGTAAATGACCGTTAGAGACTGTCCAACCTTTGATTTGTCTGGAATCAGAGTCGTAATATCGCCAACCCTTAATTTTCTTTCCATCGAATAATAATTTCCATCCCTCATCGAACTCCTTTTGCGTGAGTTTATTATGGACTTCTATTGTTTGATTTTCGTTGGATTGGCTGAAGCTTTTAAACTTCGCGGTCCAGAGAATTACAATAATCGTTAGGAGAATTTTAATAGGATATTTCATATTTTAATATGCGAATAAAAAATGCCCCACTTGGTAAGGTGAGGCATTTTTAAATTAAGATTTAGTTGATATCTATTAAGGGCATTATGACGCAGCGTCAAAGCGTGCCGCTGCAGAATCCCAATCAACAACATTCCACCACGCTTTAATGTAGTCAGGTCTCAGGTTTTGATAGTTTAAGTAATATGCATGCTCCCAAACGTCACAACCTATGATAGGTTTATTGCCCTCCATTATTGGACTATCTTGGTTGGACGTGGAGGACACTTCTAGTGATCCATTGGAAATACTTAACCAAGCCCATCCACTTCCAAATCTTGTCATTCCGGCCTTAGTGAATGCGTCCTTGAAACTTTCAAAGGTTCCAAATGTTGAATTAATAGCATCTCCAAGAGGACCGCTGGGTTCGCCTCCTTTGCCAGGTCCCATGATGCTCCAGAATAGAGAGTGGTTTGCATGACCTCCTCCGTTATTTCTAACTGCACCTCGTATGTCCTCTGGCACGGCATCCAAATCTGATATGAGTTCGAGGATAGACTTTGCCTCCAGATCTTGATTGCCGGCGATGGCGTTGTTGAGATTAGTCACATATGCATTGTGATGTTTTCCATGATGTATTTCCATTGTCCTAGAGTCAATGAATGGTTCCAAAGCATCATGTGAATAAGGTAGTTCAGGTAATTCGTGCGCCATAATTTTTATAGTTTAGTGATTTTTGTATTTAAGAATATATTTAACAGGAAAAATGTCGAGCAGTCAGTTTGGCTGAACTTTTTCTAAGAATTTTAATGCTTTATTATAGCTTCGATTATTTAAAAAATGTTCAAGTTGTGGGGAAATTTCCCCTCTTAGTTCATGATGATGTTTCTCGAGTGATTCAGAGATTTCCTTTAATGCTATTAAATGGGCGTCGGGATCATTGTCTCGGAATTCGTGATCCGCTATGATTTCGATTCTCTTTGTTAAGAGATTTTTAAGTTTATCAAATTGATCTGGCATCTATTGATGGATAAGGATACTGAAATAAATAATTAAAGGAAAGTAAAACGAATGAGTATTGATATTTGTGTAACTGCGTAACAGCATCATTGCTAATGGAAGTTCACGAGCATTTCACTCGAATTGATTGGGCAGTAGTATTTGGCTATTTGGCTCTAACTACTTGGGTGGGTCATATGATGCGTGGAAAGCAGGGGACTATTAAGGATTTTTTTCTTGGAGGTCGCTCCATACCGTGGCAAGCAGTTAGCGGATCTATTATTGCAACAGAAATCAGTGGAGTGACCTTCATAGGGGTTCCTGGTATGGTGTTTGCGCTCGATGGAAATTTCACTTACTTACAATGGGCATTGGGCTCTGTTATAGCTCGTGTTTTGGTGGGGTATTTTTTTGTGAAGGTTTATTATGAGAAGGAAATTTATAGTCCGTATGATTATATGGGGAACCAGTTAGGGGTTCCAGTTAAGCGGTTGGCTACAATAATTTTTTCAATTGGTAGTATCCTTGGGCAGAGTGTCAGAGTTCTGGTTGCTGCATTGGCTTTGAAGGTTGTCACTGGCTGGGAATTTTATCAATGTATATGGGTAATAGGGACGTTTGCAATTGTGTGGACATTGATGGGGGGCATGCGCACCGTGATATGGACGGATGTCATGCAGTTTGCATTATTTACTATTGGAGGGATCATGGCCCTCTTTTGGATTGTTTCTCAGATTGATGGCGGTTGGGCAACATTTAAGGAAATTGGAGGAAACGTTCAAGAAGCGGGTAATTCTGGTAAGTTTACTTTAATAAACCTTACCACTGATCCTGATGTTGGTTTTACCCTGTGGGTTGCAATATTAGCTGTACCATTTTTGAATTTAAATTCTTTTGGTGTCGATCAGTTGAATGCCCAACGTATGTTCTGCTGTAAATCTGCACAAGAAGCCCGCAAAGCGATTATTTGGAGTTCGATTGGTCAATTCTTAACGTTGCTAATGCTTCTTGTTGGAGCCGCACTATTTGTTCATTATAGTGTCAATGAGCCTTCCTTGGCAGAGCAGGCGTTGTTTGAGCAGAGTAAAGATTACGTTTTCCCCACTTGGATCACAACTACCCTTCCTGTGGGGCTGAGAGGTCTTATTATAGCGGCCATTTTTGCTGCTGCTATTTCGAGCCTTGATTCTATACTTGCTGCTCTTTCGCAGACGACATTGGCTCTCTTTATTGATCCTTCATTGGCTGTGAAGAATGGCAAGAATCCAGCTTTTTTATTACGTGTTTCTCGGTATTTAGTTGTTATTTGGGGTATTATTTTATCTTTATGTGCCATTGGATTAGATGAGTTAAGGGGCAACATTAATATGGTGAATCTTGCCTTTGGGATGATCGCTTATACGACTGGCCCATTATTGGGATTATTCTTTGCAGCTTTATTAGCGAATAGGCGAAGATCCTCGGCCCGCGGTTTATTGGTAGGCTGCATTATTTCAATATTTATGGTTTTGATTATCAGGGTAGATATTTACAACATTATGATTAATTTAAACTGGATATCTGCGGATAACTTGCTCGGCTACAAGTGGTTGGAAGTGAAGAATTCAGGAATATCTTCCGTTATCCATTATGCATGGATGTGGCCAGTTACTTGCTTTATTACTCTTGGGGCTGGATTTTTATTTCCAGTGAAAAAGTGAAATGGCATAGATCCGGTCTCAGAAATAAAAATAGAGGAATGGAGAATCATAAAATCCTTCATTTCGAGGTGAAATTATCAAAGGTACCCATAAGAACAATTATTATGGATTTTTGAGAGGTTGTTAAATTATGAAAATTAATCCAAATCTCCAATATATTTATAAAATATTTCAATGGTATGGGGATAGGCATTTTTTTTCTTAAAGTGTCACTAAGATTTTGACATTTGGGTCGAAGGAACCAAATAATCTCACCCCCACTTATTGTTCGAAATATCATCTTTAATTTAAAGCGGGTATTTTACCAACGTGTCGACATTAAGTAGACCAATTCAACCGATTAAAATTTAACAACTCAGCACAACTGATGAAGATTCAAGACCGACAAAAATATTTTTCACCTAGAACGCATTTAGTAAAAATATCTTCGAGTTCTCACGTCTGCTGATTTGTTAAAAAATGGCAACCGAACTTAACGTCATCTGGAAGGAGATTTGTTCCAAAGTAAGAGAGCAGGTCAGCGCAGATACTTTCCGCCGTTGGTTTTCTTCGACCAAATTGATAGAGGCCGATGAAAATAACTTAAGAATCTTTGTTCCTAATCATATTTATGGGTTATGGATTGATTCCAATTACATGGCGATTCTTAACCATGCGGTGACTGAGGTTCTTGGGCAGTCTCGCAAAATTCAATGGGAAATAGGATCAGGAGAAGTGGAGGCTATTTCGGATGATTCTAATCCAGTCTCAGAGGAACAGGTAAAGCTTTTGCCTGCCGCACGTAAGCAAATTAAATCTCGACAAGAGCCGGTAGCAATTAATGCTTCTAATGATCAAATAGAAAAGCTTACTAGAAAGATTGGCCTTAATAGGAATCACCGGTTTGATACTTTTGTAGTAGGTTCAAATAATGAATATGCGTGCGCTGCAGCTCATGCAGTCTCAAAGGGGAACTCGGAAGGATATAATCCTTTATTTATTTGGGGTGGTCCAGGTTTAGGGAAAACACACTTGCTCCATGCTATTGGTTATGAACATGTGAAGAGAAATCCAAAATCTAAGATTGTTTATATGACTTGTGAGCAATTTACTAATGAGTTCATTGAGGCAATTCAAAATAATGCATTATCAAAATTCCGTAATCGTTACAGGAAAGCTGATCTTCTTCTAGTTGATGATATCCATTTTCTTGCAGGCAAGGAAAAGACCCAAGAAGAATTCTTTCATACATTTAATATGATTTGTGATGGCCGTCGTCATATTGTTCTGACTAGCGATCGACCTGCTGCAGAAATATCTGATCTTGAAGAGCGCATAGTTTCTCGGTGTGAATGGGGGCTCACGGCAGGTTTAGAATTGCCAGATGTCGAGACGCGTTTAGCTATTTTGCGTAAGAAAATGGATATGTGGCAAGTATCATTAGAGGATCGAATCGTGGAATTTCTCGCTGATCGTATTAGGAAAAGTGTTCGCCGCCTTGAGGGAGCAATGATGCGGTTAGCAAGTTATTCTTCTTTAAGTGGAAAGTCGTTAACGGATGAGGTTATTGAAGGTTTGTTAAAAGATATTTTGCGTGAGGAGGGTAGACGTCGAGTAACAATACCTTCTATTCAGAAGGAAGTGGCTTTGCATTTTGATGTGCGGATAGCAGATATGACAGCAAGAGGCCGTCGATCAGACTTGGCTTTTGCTCGACAAGTAGCTATGTATTTGTCTAGGACGATGACAGATCATTCCCTCGTTGAAATTGGCAGGGCGTTTGGACGGGACCACGGTACGGTCATCCATGCTGTCAAAAAAGTGGAAACGAGGATGGAAAGGTCTCAGGACATCCGCCAGAAAATAAGTATTTTAGGCAGTCGATTATCTAGCGTTTAAAGGCAAATTTGGTTTTTAAAGGCTTAGTTTGAGGGCGTCTTTCTCAGTCAGAGGGTAGTTTGTATTAGACACTCTTTATTTATTCGCTAAATAAGGTGTTAAAGTCTTTAATCTAATTGAGTTGAAAACCTTGATCAAATTTTTAATGTTTTACTGATTTAAGAAACAAATAAAATGAAGTTTACAATTTCTAAGGAGGATTTTCTTGAAGGCCTCCAACAGGTTCAGCATGTTGTTAGTAATCGAACAACCCTTCCTATTTTGTCCAACGTTTTACTGGAAGCCGAGGGTGATTCATTGCGTTTAACTACAACAGATCTTGATGTCGGTGTTACCGGTTCAGTTAAAGCTAAAGTTGTCAAGCCTGGTGCAACAACGTTACCGGCCAGAAGATTGGCCGGCATTGTCCGTGAGTTGCCTGCTGATGAGATTAGTATTGAAGTCACTTCTAAAGATGTAGCTTCGATTAAGAGTGGTCCGAGTTTCTTCAAAATCCTTGGCCTCGCGAAAGATGAGTTCCCGCCGCTTGCTACATTTGAAGATGCTAATGAATATAAAATTGAACAAAAGGTATTTAAGGAGGCATTGAAGATGACTTCTTATGCAATTTCAAACGATGAGACTCGCTACGTTTTAAATGGCATATTATGTTCATTTAAAGATGGGCTGCTTACTTTAGTCGCTACTGATGGTCGCCGTTTAGCTATGGTTCAAAATGATGTTGAATTTCCAAAGAGTTTAGAGACAGAAGTTATAGTGCCAACTAAAGCCGTGAATGAATTGCAGCGTTTACTTGCAGATGATGGAGAAGTTAAGATTTCGATTAGTGATTCTCAAATTGCGTTTGAGTTAAATGATAATTTATTGGTTAGTAAACTAATTGAGGGTAAGTACCCAAATTATAATCAGGTAATTCCAGAGGAAACAAAGGAGAGGATTTCACTCGAAAGAGAGAGTTTCTTAAGCACTGTGAATAGGGTTTCTTTACTTGCCAATGAGAAGTCTAATTCGGTTAAGTGTGTATTCGGAAAAGATCAAATAGATGTAACCGCGAATTCTCAAGATGTGGGAGAAGCTAATGAATCAATAGCGGTATCTTACAAGGGACCTGAATTTTCTATAGCATTTAACCCAGAATTTTTAATGGCTCCATTGAGAAATATAGACGCTGATGAAATTTTCTTGGAGCTGATCGATGAGATGAGTCCTGGAGTGATTAAAACTACAGGATCATTTTTATACGTATTGATGCCAATGCGTGTTAGTCAGTGAATTAAATCGAGTGGTAATTTAATATCGGGCTATATTTCGGAGTTCAAAGATAAAAAATTCCGAATCAATCTAAGCCCAGCTCCTTGGCTCTTTTCTGGATGGAATTGAGTGGCGAAGAGATTACCTATTTTTACGCTGGAAGTGAATTCGTATCCGTAAGGAGTTGTTGATGCGATGATTTTATTTTCATCTGGTTTTGGATAAAAAGAGTGAACGAAGTAAAAGTGTGGATCCCTGTCAAGTCCTTCCCAGATCGGATCAGATTTTTGTTTTATAATGATCTTATTCCATCCCATATGAGGAATTTTAAGGGATTGCTTTTGATCGAATCTCACAACTTTACCAGGAAATATGCCCAGGCCCAGGGCTTCGGGACTTTCATCGCTTGTTTCGAATAACATCTGAAATCCTATACAGATTCCAAGAAAAGGCCGATCTTCTATGATCCAGTTTTTTAGAGGGGTAGATAGTTTTTGTTCTGCAAGATGCTGAGCTGAATCTCCAAAGGATCCTACGCCTGGAAAAATAATCGAAGTGACGTTGCATAAATCTTCGGGAGATTTTATTAATTTAGCTGTAGCGTTCAGTGCGCTTAAGCTATTGAATACGCTTTTGAGGTTGCCGGCTCCGTAGTCTATGACTCCAATCATTGTTATAATGGCTTAAATTAACCTTGATGGATTATTTTTTTAGGAATCAAAGAGTTTCCTTAGTGCTTGGTATTCCCTTTACTCTTGAATCGTGACGGCTCGCCAAGTCACATGCTTTTGCTAGCCCTTTGAATATTGATTCAGCCATATGATGAGCATCGCGACCTGTTAACACTTCTGCGTGTATATTAGCTCTAGCGTTATTTGAAAATGCTCGAAGAAATTCTTCTACTAGCCCGAAGGAAAATTCACGGATGCTTTCAATTTTTTCTGGAGCTTTAAATGATAAAAAGGGTCTTCCCCCGAAATCAATAGCTACTCTACTTAAGGTTTCGTCCATTGGTAGTATTGACCATCCATATCTTGAGATGCCCCGTTTATCCCCCAAGGCTTTTCTTACACAGTTGCCTAGAACAATTCCAACATCTTCAACTGTGTGGTGGTAATCAACTTCGATGTCACCTTTTGCTACAATAGTTAAGTCATAAAGACTGTGGCGGGCGAATAATGTCAGCATATGATCGAAGAAGGGAATTCCAGTGTCTATACTGGAATCGCCTGAGCCATCTATATTAATATCAATAGATATTTTTGTTTCCGCAGTATCGCGGTTTTCTGAGGCTGTCCTTGTTTCAGGCATAAGTTGCTTAGTTTTCTTCTTCTTGCAGTAGTTCTTCTTCTGGCTTGAAAAATATTTTAGCACAAAGGGTAATGCCAATTAATATAATGACCAAAATAATTAGTATAGTTCGAAGGCTGATCCCGCCCTTTTTGGCGGCGGCTTCACGGCTTGCTTTTTCATCAGCATCAGCATCAGCATCAGCGGCTTCACGGCTTGCTTTTTCAGCTTCCGCATTTTTCTTTTTCTGCTCTTTTGCCTCTTCTTCTTTTTTAGAAGCCTCTTCTGCTTCCGCAGTAGCAGCAGCTATTGCCGCAGCTTTTTCAGCTTCAGCATCAGCCTTGAGCGAATCTTCAAGGTTATCACTTAGCTTGTCGATAGCCTCGCCCCTCGCCCCGTTATTTTTTGCAATCTCAAGTTGACTCTTTGCTGTTTCCAATTCTTTTTCAGCAAAGGCTGTGAATGCTGCAGCTAATGCCTTAGCCGTAGATCCATTCAGTGCTATATCTAATGATTCTAGCTTATCGCTTTCTTTAACTATTGTTCGCCGTGCATCTAGTATGCTTTCAAGATCCCATTTATTTACAGGCAACCATATCTTCTTTAGTTCCTTAGCTTCTTGTTTTCTTAATTGGAACTTTTTCATGCCCGCTTGAAACGCCGCTTCTGTACGTTTCTTATCTTCTTCTTCCATGCTCTTGTATTGATCTTCTCTTTCTTTGTTTCTTACTTCATATGCTTTTTCTTCACGATTGAGAACGGCGTCATATTTTGGAAGGATTTCTTTGATGATAAGGATCGTTTCGGTGCATGCTATAGAATAGGGATAGTTCATTTGAAGTTCATCGAAATGATCTAGTATAAGAGAGTAATTATTTTTCTTATTAGCTTTGATTATTTTCACCGCAAGAATTTGTGCTTGATGATTGTATTTATCTTTTGCTGCCTCATCGCCTGTAATCCATTTCCCATTCAATTTAATCCCTCCCGATTCGGTGACAGATTTTTCCTTTTCTATTTCATCAATTATTTTCTGCACGGAATCCTTGTGCTTACTTGATGGGTACAGTGCGAGAAATTTGGCTGGTTTATCATCTAATATTTTATCATAGTCATCAGTCGATAATAGATCATCAGTTGGCAGTAAGGATTTGATTGCATTGAAAGCTACTTCGTCTTCAGATACTTTATCGATTTCCTTTATTTCAGAACGGTTAATACTTTTTATATCCTTAATGCTCTTAGTGACGTTATATTCTATTTTTATAGTTGAAGGGCTTTCTTCAAGAATCTTACCTTCTAATGTGGTTCCATCTTTTAGCTTAATGGTGTCGGCATAGACGTGTGGTGCTATAAAGAAAATTGAAAGAATGAAGGACTTTAATGTTGTGCTGTGCATTTTATTGGGATTATAAGAAAGTCTTTAAATAAAGAAGCTATTATTAGGGGAGCATTAAAATTGCAAGGAATGGGGAGTTGTCCAACAGTGTTTGATAAATTGACATTAACAGTGCATTAATGAATGGATTGGAACCTTTAATATTAAATGCATTTTCCTAGGTTAAATTAAGTTACCCATTCGATGAATATTTCTGTTATTAATGTTGGATCTATCGGGGTCGTTGCGATCAAATGTTCAGTAACTATCTCCTAACTAAATAATTTTCCTGTGACTATACTTGTTATTGCTAGCCAGAAAGGAGGCGTTGGGAAGACTACAGTTGCTATCAATTTATCGTATTCTTTAGCTACTCGTGGTCATAAAATCCTTTTGGTGGATACTGATCCACAAGGTTCTGTGGGGTTATCGCTTTCTCGTGGAGCTCGTGAGCGATATGGTTTTTATGATGCGATTGCAGGGATAAAGACTGTTGAGGAGTTAATTATTCCGACTAGGCTTGCTGAATTTATGTTAATGACATCTGGAAAATCCGAGATGTTTTTAGAAGAATCCGCTCAGAGTGACCTGCAATGTTTAGACAGAATTAAAATATTCTTTGATAATTTAAGGGAGCTAGGCAATGACCTGGTGATCGTTGATACCGCTGCAGGCATTGGAGCAATTACTTCAAATATTCTTAAGGAAGCTGATTCAGTTATCATTCCTCAACAATCTGAACCTTTGGGGGTTCGGTCTATTCCTCAATTTCTCAAAAAAATTGTAGGTATAAGGAGGGGGGGATCGGAGGTTAGCGTGTCTGGCATTTTAATGACTATGGTAAATCCGCATCAACGTGAAAGTGTTGAATCTGAATCTCAATTAAGATCAGCCTTGCCATCAGGCATAATGTTCCAAACGTCAATACCTAGAGACAGCGTATTTTTAAGAGCGAGTAGCTTGGGAGTTCCTGTAGGTTTGCTGTCACCGAATCCTGTTTCGGCAGCTGTAGCTTTTGATCAACTTGCGGCAGAGCTTGAAATTAAGCTTGGGTTGTCTAAAAATATGGAGAAAGATTATGGTGTTAAACGACTACTGGATTGATCCGGAAGAATTAGCTCAGCTAGGCGCTGAATTAAATGATGAATCTGATAAGGGAATTCTTAATCAGAGCAAAGAACCTTTAGTTAATTTGTTTGGTGATAATCTTTATAGTTCAGTTGATGAGAATGAATCTCCTCAATTAGATTTTGAAAAAATAGGAGAACAGTTAGCTGCGATAAAAAAACGTGCCAAAAATAGTGGGTTGCTGCGATCTAGTGAATTAAAAGACGCAGCAGAACCTGATTTTATTGATAGTGTGGCAGGCACTACACTAGTGGACAGGCTCGAATCTTTTGTGAAGTGGGCTTATAGCCAAGATTTGTTGACTGGTATATTTATTACGGACATGGCGGGCAAGGAACTCGTTGATTCTGGCGCTGATCCCGTGATTGTGAATTCAGGAATTGCATTAGCTGTAGAGAATCTTCAAGAACGGCAGGGAATGAAAAATGCAGTAACAGAAGGGGTCTCAACAACGACAGATTTTAGAGATTGGGAGGGGTCGGTTCTCACTGTTTACTGCAGTCGATCATCTTATGGAGAACATGTTTTAGGAACTTTATCAAGAACGCCTTTAAGCACTAGTCTTTCTTTAGGTTTAAGAAAGGGTTTTGGTCGTGTAATGGGTTCAAATTAATTGGGTTTAACCTTTAAGGATTGTTTCCGTAAGATAAGGCTCAAATAAAATAGGATGGCAAGAGTGAAGGAGAGCAGGACTAATGCATTCATTTGTAAGGTAGAGATTTTCTTGTCTAATATTTTTTTTGATTTACCTAAGAAAACATTAATGCCTTTATTTTTGTTATCATTTTCATGGATTCTATAATCAAGCATATCAATTTCTGCTTTTATAATTAAGTCGCGTATCTTTTCATTTTGATATGCGTCTGTGGAACTGAGTGCGCCCTGACTATTATTAGAGTAATATTTGTCCGCATCGAATTTGCTGGAAATTAACTCATCTCTAATCTTATCAATTTTAATCTTAATGTCTTTTGAGTTTTTTCCAGTGATGCCGAAAACTATAGTATATGCATCTTTGTATTGATTTAACTTTTCTTTTTCTTTTTCTGTTAGTTTCCCTTTAGTTAGTAGAGCTTTTTTATGGTTTTCAATTTCGGCTATTGCTTTAGCTAATGGATTTAGAGTGTCTTGAGCAACAATTAAGGATTCATAAGACCACCTTAATGGGATGAAGTTGCAGATAAAGGGCACTTGCATTTCACTGCGTTGATTTTCCTCTACTTTTGTATTGAATATTGAATAATTAAAATTCATTTCTTCATAATTAATTAAGGCGCCTCCTAGTATTATTTGAGGAATCAGAGCGAGAGGAATTGTATTGAGTGCCGTTTTGGTCGATTTAACTAAGCTCGAAATTAGAAGTCCCAAAGATGACCCGACTAAGCAAGTAGGTACCGTCCATGCAAGATAGATCCACAGCATGTCATTTATCGATAGAATTGTGTTTCCTATGGATAGGTATATAAAGCATTGAGAAAATGCAAACGCCGCACTAACTAAGAATTTGGCCAGAACATATTGCCAAATGCTAGTTGAGTGATTGCGTTCACGCTTCAATAGGTTCTTATCTCTGATTATTTCATCTGAGGTATTAGTTAGGCCAAGAAACATGGCCACCACTAGTGTGATGAATATGTAAGCAGGAATATGAGAGGAGTTGCCGAATTGATATACTTCTGTTTCAGAGTGGCGAAGGACACATGCTATTAGCAGCGCTAAAATTGGAGCAACTAATAATGTGGTTGCTAGACTTCCCTTATTGCGAATCTTGCTCAAAAAAGCTCTACTGATGTGAGTTTTAAAGTGAGCGAAGCGTTTTTTAGAGCTTAGTTGTGTTGTGCTAATAATTGGAAGATCATCCTTGGCTTCATTTGATACCGATTGTCGATGCTTTATAAAGCGATCTTCCCAAAAATTTTCTGGAAAATCATCTTTGGCCTTTTTGGAGAAATCCAAGATATCAAAAATAGATTCAGGTGAAATTATATCGTTGTTTATACTGTTTGTTTTATTGGCGTCATTTCCTTTTTGATTAAGATGCAGCAAGTATTGTTGTGCCCCTTTAAAGTACTCAATCATTTCCATCGGCTTTCCGTAAAAAGCAATTCTTCCCCCTTTATCTAACAGTAAGGCCTTGTCGAACAGATGGAATAAACGAGCGCTTGGTTGATGAATGCTGATAAACGATATTTTCTCCGCACATTTTTTTCTTATAAGGTTTAAAACATTTTCTGAATCCTTTGAAGACAGCCCTGAAGTTGGCTCGTCAAAAAAATAAGCATTGGCATTACTTATTAAATCCATAGCAGTATGAAGCCTTTTCCGTTCGCCTCCAGAGAGGTTCTTAGTGTCTTCGCTGCCGACTATCTTTTGGGAATAGGGATCTAAATCTATTTCGATTAGAAGTGATTCTAATGCTTTTTTCCTTTCGGAATCACTTAAATCGGGGCATCGTATTGTTGAAGAGTACGACAAATTTTCGTAAACAGTAAGTAAGGGATCATGAGATTCCTCTTCTGGTACGTATGAGATATGAGGTCTGAGGCTAAGAAGATTATCATAAAGTGAACGGTTATTAAAAAGTATGGTCCCGTTGCTAGGTTTTAAGTGTCCTGCAAGAATTCTAATAAGGGTGCTTTTTCCAGAACCGCTTGGCCCCATTATGCAAATCATTTCCCCCGACCGAGCACTTATATTTAACGAATGTATCGCAGTAGTGGTGCGATCATAACTATGTTTTACGTTAAGTAATTTTATGCTGAGAGGGTTGGGCATTACATTTCCCGCTTCTTACTTTATTAATAAAGTAAGAATAAAACTTGTAATGCTATTGAGAAGTCTAGGGAAGTGATTATTGAGTCTAACTGAACAGATTTTAATGTAATGGAGTAATATTTTAATATTAGTTCTATTTAGAGAGTAAAAATTCACCAATTATTGTGCGAATTGCACAATTTATGATTGCTTAAGAACCGAATTGCTCAAGATTGCCGCTTGTGTTATTAGTTATGTAAGCGTCCAAATGCTTACAGTTTCAGGTATCCCATGTCAGACAAGAAATTAAGCCAACAACCAGAGAAAAATCCCAATGACCCAAAGGGGAATGAATCTCCATTTAATATAAAAGGGCTACTTTTTATCGGAATCGCTTTTGCAATTATTTTCAGTGCGTTTTCACTTAAAAGTAGCACTAAGGGTGAGCGAATAACATGGCCAGTTTTTGAAAAATTGCTTCAAGAAGGAGAAATCATTAAAAATGATGAAGAGCCATTGGAATTAGTCAGGACACAAGACAGCGCTGAAGAAATTCTCATTGCAAAGAAAAAAGGCCCTAAAGTAGATGGTGCACCGTCGAGTCCGGTGAAAATTGAAGTTCCAATTAACATTGATTTTCAAAAAGAAGAACTGATTAAACTTCTAGAAGATAATGAGCTTCAGTACACCCCCAAATATGTAAGTAATGCTTTCGGGTCATTAATCATAGCCATACTTCCAATTATTTTAATTCTGCTTATTTTATATTTCTTTTTCCGTCAACAGATGAAGATGGCTGGGCGCGGGGCAATGAGTTTTGGTAAGAGCAAAGCAAAGATGCTTAGCATGGATACCAAAAAAGTAACATTCAAAGATGTCGCAGGAATTACTGAAGCAAAAGAAGAGGTTTCAGAACTTGTTGATTTTTTAAAGGATCCCAAAAAGTTCCAAAGATTAGGCGGACAGATACCAAAAGGAGTTTTGATGATTGGTGCTCCAGGCACTGGAAAAACTTTATTGGCCAGAGCAATTGCAGGTGAAGCTGATGTTCCTTTTTTCAGTATTAGTGGTTCTGATTTTGTTGAAATGTTTGTTGGAGTAGGAGCTTCACGGGTACGTGATATGTTTGAACAGGGCAAAAAGCATGCCCCATGCTTAATATTTATTGATGAAATTGATGCGGTTGGAAGGCACCGAGGGCATGGCCTGGGTGGAGGGCATGATGAGCGTGAACAAACTTTGAATGCACTTTTGGTTGAAATGGATGGATTTGAAACCCAAGAAGGGGTAATAATAATTGCTGCAACTAATAGACCTGACGTATTAGATCCAGCATTGCTTCGTCCTGGTCGTTTTGATCGTCAAGTAACTGTAGGGTTACCTGATGTTCGTGGGAGGCATGCAATTTTAGAAGTACATGCCAAGAAGGTTAAGATGTCTGAGGGAGTCGATTTGGAGGTCATTGCGAGGGGCACGCCAGGATATTCAGGGGCAGAGTTGGCGAATGTGATTAATGAAGCGGCTCTTATGGCTGCAAGACAAGGGCTTAAAGCTATAACATTGGGTGAACTTGAAGAGGCTAGAGATAAAGTGCGGTGGGGGAAAGAGAGGCGCAGTTTGGCTTTGAGCGAAAAAGAAAAAGAGAACACTGCTTATCATGAAGCAGGGCATTCTATTTTGAATGAATTGCTTGAGTATACAGATCCGTTACACAAGGTTACCATAATACCAAGAGGTCCGGCTTTAGGAGTGACAATGTTCTTGCCTGAAGAAGATAAATACACTCAGCGTAAATTTGAAATGCTTGATCATTTAGTGGTAGCAATGGGTGGTCGAGTAGCGGAAGAGATAGTTTTTGGAGATGTAACTAATGGGGCTGGTGGGGATATTAAAATGGCAACTGATATGGCAAGGAAAATGGTATGTCAGTGGGGGATGAGTGATGACCTAGGAATGGTGGAATATGGAGACCACCAAGAGCATACATTCCTTGCTCGTGACATGACCTCTTCTAGATCTTATTCTGAAGGTACTGCCCAGAAAATAGACAATGAAGTTAAACGCTTTATTGACACTGCATATAATAAAGCTAGAGAGTTGCTTTTAAGTCATAGAGAAGAATTAGACCTTATAGCCAATGCTTTATTGGAATTTGAAACATTGAATGGAAATCACATTAAAGATCTAATGGAAGATGGTGAGATGAGCAACCCTCCTCCAAGCCCTATCCCACCGGATTTTGATAATCATAAAGTTAAATCGCCAAAAAAAGATGAGGATGATTCGCTGGATGAGGGTGTGAATTCTGGAGATTTAGCGCCTGTGGGTGTTTAGTCTTTTTTTGATTCTTTGATCCAAGCATCAAATTTTTTGGAGACATGTGAATAGTAAGGATAATTCTCATTAACAGTCTCTCTTGGCTTGTATTTCCAGTGGCGATACATCCAAAGCCAAGGTTCAGGAAATTCACGTATATAAGGTTCAAAAATATCCCAGCATTTCTGCGCTATTGCAGTTTCATCGCATCCATCAGGTATATCGAGCGGACTCAAAACTTTCATAATGTAAGTTCCGTCTGAACAAGGAATCGAAATCCCCGGTATAATCGGGGCATTAGTTTTACTGTGCAAGAATGCATGGAGTCTGGTAACTGATGTTATTAGAGAAAAGCAACGTATAGGAATCGATTCAGCTCCCGGGGGTACGGTTAGATCAGTAAGGAAAGCTACATTTTCTGCTGATTTTAAAGTTTTAAATAATCTGATCATAGCCAGTTTAGAGGAAATAACTTTGTGCCCACTATGTTCTCTGGCACGCTTAAAAATTTCAGTTAATCGCGGGTTCTTAAAATCTTGTGCAACAACTGTGAATTTTGTTTTATAGAATCCCATGACAAGGCTAATGAGTTCAAAGTTTCCATAATGGGGAGTTACCCATATCGCGCCATTTTGTCGAGCTTTCTCATATGCTTCTCTATTTTCAAATTCGACTTGGATAAATTTTGAATAATTTGTTTCATTTATATTTGAAGCCCAAAAAAGGTCACACATGCTTAGAGTAAAGGACTGGTAGCTTTTTAGTATAAGTTCAGCAGCATTCGAATCAGAAATGCCCTTAAATTCGTTTGTTGATTGAATATTTGCAATTCCAGTTTTTCTTCCTCGCCGGTCGAATATGTATGCAATTGTTCCTAGACTTTTGGCAATAGGAAGCAGTAATGCACGAGGAATTAAAGGGATGATGAATTCCATGCAATTTAAAGCAATCCATTCTATGTAATAACGAAATTGCTTGGCAGAGGATTTCATGTTCAACTAACTAATCGAAAGTTAAATACATTGGATGGATAGTAGTGAAATTACAATAGTTCTAGAGTCGATTTTAAGTACTCCGACCGCACCCTTTCATGAATATCATGTTTTAGGAGTGATTGAAAGTTTGCTTGAATCTTGCCATTCGGCTCGGATAGAAAGGGATTCTTTTGGCAATCTCATTGTCATAGTGGGGCCAGATAACAAGGAGCCTAAATGGATTTTTGGTGCACATATGGATCATCCGGGATTTGTTGAATTGCCAAATTCTAACTGTGGAGATTTTTCTAATAGTAAATATAGAGATAAATTCGTTTTTCTTGGGGGTGTTCCCGATGCGTATCTGGAAACTAAGTTTCCTATTAAGGAATTTGGTCGGTTTGCCATGTGGGATTTGCCTTCTTTTACGATTTCTAATGATGAAATTAGATCAAGGGCATGTGATGATTTAGTGGGTTGCTCAGCAATAGTTTCCTTAATTAAGCATTTAGATGTTGATCAAAATAAAGAATCATTTGGCGCAGTTTTTACTCGGTCAGAAGAAGTTGGGTTTGTAGGTGCAACAAAGCTTGCTGAGGAATGGCCGTTTACAAGTGATTCATGTTTCGTTTCTATCGAGACTAGTGTTCCGGTAGGTGATTCTTCAATGGGGAAAGGGCCTATATGTAGAGTCGGGGATAGAATTACTATTTTTGATAATGATGCGACTGAATCAATTCTTCTGACAGGGAAAAAACATGAAATTCCAGTTCAACGGGCACTTTTGGATGGCGGGGCATGTGAGGCATCAGCTTTATCGGCATTTGGAATTAAGGCTGCCGGCATTTCAGTTCCTTTAGGAAATTATCATAACTGTACCAAAGACGGGAAAATAGATTTGGAATATGTTAAACTTAAAGATGTCGAAGGTTTAGTTGATTTAATGGTTGCTTTAATAAAGGAGTTTCCCAATGGGCCTCCAAATCATTCGGCTTCAAAGCGTCATAAATGTAGAGGTCGAGTTGATAAGATGGTGCCTTTTATAGAAAATACATTGGAGGATTTTAGCCGGCCAAAAAATAGTGTCTGAATATTAACTAGTCACTTTATAAAAATGAAACACAAATAAAGGGTCGCTTAATTAAGCAATTAATTAGACTTATGAAGTGTTTACTTATTGTCAATTATTAGAAAGCGCTTAACATTTTCAATGTTGTTTTCAAATATAGTTAAAACATGCGCCGGTTTCAGATTTTTAGTTTGAGTAATACAGAGTCTAAGATTCATAAAAACTTCCAAGTGTTTTATACAATGGTTGTTTTAGTGGTGGTGAGTTTTTTAAACACTAACTGCAATAGCTTTGGACAAGGATCCTATAATTGCTTGGCTTATAAGCCAAAAAATAAAAATGCAGTAAGCGTTAAGGTGAGTTTAAGCAATTCTGCAATATATGTGATGGAGGGAGAGAAGCCTCTTTTAGTGACAGCAACATGTATTGGTAGGCAAGATACTCCAACTCCGATTGGGACATATAAGGCATTTAATAAATTACCCAGAAAGCGATCTAATACTTATGGGTTTCATGTTAGCGGCAATGATATTCGATCCGGGAAGCGAATTAATACGCCATCTAAATCAAAATATGTAGGTTATCCTATGCCCTGTTGGGTGGAGTTTAAGACCGGGTACGGATTTCATACCGGATACGTTCATCCTGTTCCGAGGACGCATGGCTGCTTACGTATTCATAAGAATGTGGCTCCAAAATTTTTCGCATTGGTAGATGCGGGGACGCAAATAAAAATAGCTGAGTCGTTTCCTGAAGATCAAACTATAGGAAAAAAAATCCGGCGGCCCAAAGATTATAAGAACCCTGACCCCAAGAGTTCCTATATGGTTTCGGAAAAATATTTTGATGACCTTGAATTAAAAGGTTCTTTATTTAAAGAAGATTAGTAGACATGCAAGCTGCAGATAAGAATGAGGAGAAGGGAAAGATGAAAAATCGTCGCGTTAATGTAAGAACACCAGAAGTTATGCCTCATGTGCAGACCAAGGTAGAAAAACATTATCGTAGCCGTATTGTTGAAAAATTTAGACAATCTGGCGGCAAATATACAATCGAGACTACTACTGTCATATTAGCAAAGGAATTTGGGTTTTGTTACGGAGTGGAGAGGGCCATAGATCTTGCGTATGCAACTAGGCAAGTTTTCCCCAATAAAAACATTTATTTGATTGGCGAAATAATTCATAACCCAGAGGTTAATAAGCGACTTCAAAAAATGGGGATTATGAATCTGGCAGGGGATAACCCTGATGCCACGATTAACGATTTAACGAAGGATGATATAGTTATCGTCCCTGCCTTTGGTGCAGAAATTACATTAATGGATCAGATTGATAGGAAGGGTTGCCAAATAGTAGATACAACATGCGGGGATGTGATGAGAGTATGGAAGAGAGTTCGTAATTATGCTAAGAAAGATTTTACAGCTATTATCCATGGCAAAGCAGATCACGAGGAAACGAGGGCAACTGCAAGCAGGGCAACTGATGGCTTAGGAGGGCAGTACTTAGTGATTCTTACTATTGAGGATTGTGAATATGTTTGTAATTATATAAGGGAAGGTGGGATCAAAGAGAATTTTTTACAGAAGTTTAGAGATGCTTATTCGCCTGAATTTGATCCTGACAAACACCTAAATAAAATAGGTGTAGCGAATCAAACAACAATGTTGAAAGGCGAAACTGAGGAGATTCAAAAGAAACTATACGAGGCGATTAAGGATAGGGATGAAGAGTTGGCAAAGGACAACTTCCAATTTTTTGATACCATTTGTGGAGCTACTCAAGAAAGGCAAGATGCACTATATGAAATGCTTAAATTGGAAATGGATATGCTGCTAGTTGTAGGTGGTTATAATAGCTCAAATACGACGCACTTAGTCGAAATAGGAGAAGAAAAAGTACCTTCATTTTTCATTCGTAATGCCAATTGTTTGGAATCGTTTGAACAAATTGTACATTTTGATTTAGAGAAAAAAATAGAGAAAACTACATATTCAGGAAACTTTTCTAATTCTAGTCGACCAATAACTGTAGGCATTACCGCAGGTGCTTCTTGCCCAAACAATTTAATTGAAGAGACTATTTTAAGAATTTTTGAAATAAGAGGGCACGATATTAGTGAGTTGAATTCGGCTTGATATAATTAATTAGTTAACAGAAACAAGCTTTTTCACCTATATTTTACTGATATGTGTTTGCTATTTAGGTTAAGCAAAAAATCTTTATAGAGGTAGCGGCAAGAAATTATTAATTTTTTTTACAAGTGGAAGAAAGCACTAACACTTTACTATTATTTGGAAAATAGATGGAAAATTAATGATAAAAAAATATATAAAACATCTTCACAAAAAACATTTGCAAGATATCTATAAAACATGATCTTAATAGCGGCTCGTTAACAAGCCCTTAACCAAGAACAAAACTGCCATGGCAAAAAAGAAAGTTGCAAGCAAAAAAGCTGCACCAAAAAAAACTGCAAAGCGTAAGCCTGCTAAGAAGGCTGCTAATAAACCTGCTAAGAAGGCTGCTAAGAAGCCTGCAAAGCGTAAGCCTGCTAAGAAGGCTGCTAATAAACCTGCTAAGAAGGCTGCTAATAAACCTGCTAAGAAGGCTGCTAAGAAGCCCGCTAAGAAGGTTGCTAAGAAGCCCGCTAAGAAGGTTGCTAAGAAGCCCGCTAAGAAGGTTGCTAAGAAGCCCGCTAAGAAGGTTGCTAAGAAGCCCGCTAAGAAGGTTGC
>Ga0115002_10000671_pt1 | contig 47794 bp, 52 predicted proteins | sample ArcticOcean_MG_C_8_FD_89576 | JGI IMG/M metagenome (GOLD analysis project Ga0115002, IMG submission 89576) | Marine microbial communities from western Arctic Ocean - ArcticOcean_MG_CB11_86 | ecosystem: Environmental > Aquatic > Marine > Oceanic | place: Arctic Ocean: Canada Basin | collected... | reverse complement strand
GGCCGACAACGGCGGCAGCGCGATCACGGGCTACACCGTCAGCGCCAACTCAGGGGGTGCGACTTGCACGACGGTTTCGACCGACACCGATCCGTTGTCATGCACCGTTGGCAACCTCGTCAACGGCACCGCATACACCTTCTCGGTCGTGGCGACCAACGCAGCCGGCAACAGCGAGCTGGACACGTCGGCTGCGGTGACGCCGCGCACGGTGCCGGGTGCGCCGGTGATCACGTCCGCCAGTCCCGCCGCCACCCAGCAGGTGACGGTGTCGTGGACGGCGCCGGCCGACGGCGGTAGCGCGATTACGGGCTACACCGTCAGCGCCAACCCGGCCGGCTCCTCCACGACCTGCACGACGGTTTCGACCGACACCGATCCGTTGTCATGCACCGTTGGCAACCTCGACAACGGCACCGCATACACCTTCACCGTTGTGGCGACCAACGCAGCCGGCAACAGCCAGGCAGCCCCGTCGACGTCGGTGACGCCGCGCACCACCCCGGATGTGCCCACGGGCCTGGTCGGGCTGGTTGGCGACGGCGAGGTGTTGTTGGGTTGGACAGCACCGGTCGACGATGGCGGCGACACGGTCGTCGACTACGTCGTCGAGTATTCGACTGGCGACGAGGCCAAGTGGGTGACGATCGTCGACGGCACCTCGGCGGCAACGACGCTGGGTTGGGCCGGCGCGTCCAACGGCGTCGACTACACGTTCCGGGTGTCGGCGGTCAACGCCGCCGGGGCCGGTGCGGCATCAGAGCCGTCGGCGGAGTTGAGCCCGTTCGGGGTGCCGGACTCGCCCGCTTCGGTGGTCGCCAGCGGCGCAGACGCGTCGGCGGTCGTGGCCTGGTCGATGCCGGACTTCGATGGCGGGTCGCCGGTCACCGGCTACCGGGTCGAGTACTCGCCGTACCCGGTCGAGACGTGGACCGTCGCTGCTGCTGACACCGCCTCGGTCGACAGGTCCCTGGTTCTTGAAGGGCTCACCAACGGTTCCGTGTACGTGTTCCGGGTGTCGGCGATCAACGCCGCCGGCGTCGGCGACACGACGATCGGTTCGGCGCAGGCGAACCCGCGCACCACCGCCTCGGCACCCACCGGGACGGCCGCAGTCGCCACAGACGCGACGGTGGCGTTGTCGTGGTCGCCGCCACTCACCAACGGCGGCTCGGCGGTGACGGGCTACGAAGTCGCCTACCGGTCCGAAACCAGCGGTGAATGGACGATCCTCGACGTTGCAGCCGACGCCACGACGGCCGTTGTCGACGGGCTCACCAACGGAGTCGGCTACGTGCTGCGAGTACGGGCGGTCACCGACGTCGGCGACGGCGACTGGTCGGCGACGACGTCTGCCATCCCGGTGACGGCGCCTTCGGCACCGCCGGGGATCGCAGTCGCGGCAGGCGACACGACCGTGACAGTGTCGTGGAGCACCCCGACGTCTAACGGCGGCAGCCCGATCGTCGACTACCAACTCGAGTCCAGCAGCGACGCCGGCACCACCTGGGTGGCTGTCACCGACGACGCTTCGACGGCCAACTCCGCGGCCATCACGGGACTCGTCAACGACACCGCCTACGTGTTCCGGGTACGTGCCGTCAGCGACGTCGGCACATCGAGTTGGTCGCTGACGTCGGCCGCCGTAACCCCGGTAGCGGCTGCACCAACACCGGTCACGGTCACGGTCGGCTACTCCGAAGATGTCTGGGCAGGCATCCTTCGGTCCCTCGCCGACGGCGAAACCCCCGAAGCATTCCAGGCACGCGCCATCGCCACCGCCGCCACACTCACCGGACGCGCCACCGACGCCGGCGTACTCCCCATGCTGCGGCCGGCACCGTTCACCGGCGAAGCACAATCGGTCACCACCGTCTACGCCGGAGCCGACATCGACACCCTCAACGCCGCCGCCGCCGCCGTCGGCTTCTCGACGACCGAAACCCAATACGCCGCCACCTACCTGCTGGTATTCATCACCGACCTCACCGCCTGGACCGAAACCCAACTCGGCAACTGGTCCGACTACCTGACCACACCCTGACCGCCAACACACCCGAAACACGGTTACGCGACGAAAGCCGGACCCCGGTTCGTCTCCCGGACCGATCGTTGCGCTGTCGGCCCGTCTAGCGTTGCAGTGACCGGCATCCGGAGGCCCCACCCTTGTACGACCTCAAGATCAGCGGCGGTACCGTCGTCGACGGCACCGGAGCGGACCGTTTCGTCGGCGACGTCGCCGTCAAAGACGGAGTGATCGTCCACGTCGGACCGTCGACGCCGGGTGACGCCGCCCGAACCATCGACGCCACCGGGCTCGTCGTCACACCCGGCTTCGTCGACTGCCACACCCACTACGACGGCCAGGTCACCTGGGACGACGAACTGAACCCGTCGGCTGGACACGGCGTCACGACGGTCGTGATGGGCAACTGCGGAGTCGGGTTCGCCCCCGTGCACCCGGGAAGCGAAGAGTGGCTGATCCAACTCATGGAAGGCGTCGAGGACATCCCCGGGGCAGCACTCTCAGAGGGCATCACCTGGGGGTGGGAGACGTTCCCCGAATATCTCGACGTTCTCGACCAGCGTCGTCTCGGCATCGACGTCGGCACCCAGGTACCGCACGGGGCGGTGCGCGCCTACGTGATGGGCGAACGTGGCGCACGCAACGAGCCCGCCACCCCCGAAGACATCGAAGCCATGGGTCGCATCGTCGAAGAGGCGATCGAAGCCGGCGCCCTCGGCGTTTCAACCTCGAGGGTTCTCGGCCACCGTGCCATGGACGGCGAACAGGTACCCGGAACGTTCGCCGCCGAAGACGAACTCTTCGGCATCGGACGGGCGCTGCAACGCCAGGGCCGCGGAGTCTTTGAACTGGCGCCGGCCGGTGCCGACGGCCAGGACCTCGTCCGCGCCCGACGGGAAGTCGACTGGATGCGTCGCCTGTCGGCCGAAGTCGGCGCACCGGTCACGTTCGCGATGCTTCAGGTGGACGCCGAACCGAACCTGTGGCGCGAGATCATGGCCGAGTCGCTTGCCGCCATCGACGAAGGCGCCCAACTGCACCCCCAGGTGGCAGCCCGCCCGTTCGGCCTCCTCGTCGGTTTCCAGACCCACCACCCGTTCGGACTACGGCCGTCCTATCGCGAACTCGCCGACCTGGCGATCGACGAACGGATCGAGTTCCTCCGCCGCCCCGCTGTTCGGTCACGAATCCTCGCCGAAGACGACGTCGAACCCGACGGCAAGCTGTTCTCGGGGATGCCGGCCCTGCTCCGCATGGCGCTCCACAAGCTCTACGTCCTCGGCGACCCACCCGACTACGAACCCGAAGCCGAACGTTCGGTGGCCCACCTGGCCCAACGCACCGACACCGACCCTCTCGAAGCCGTCTACGACGCACTCTGCGAACAAGACGGCGAGGCACTGCTCATGCTGCCGCTGTTCAACTACACCGACGGCGACCACGAGGCCATCCGGGAACAACTCCTCCACCCGACGTCGGTGTCGGGCCTCTCCGACGGCGGCGCCCACTGCGGGATGATCTGCGACGCCTCGATCCCCACCTACCTCCTCACGCACTGGACACGCGACCGCAAGCGAGGTGCCCGGCTGCCGCTCGAATGGGTCGTGCGCAAACAGACCCGAGACACGGCGCACCTGTTCGGCCTGACCGACCGCGGAGAACTCGCCGTCGGCAAGAAGGCCGACCTGAACGTCATCGACCTCGAGAACCTGACCCTGCACTCACCACGCCTGGTCCATGACCTGCCGGCCGGGGGCCGCCGACTCCTCCAGGATGCCGTCGGCTACCGGCACACCATCGTGTCCGGACACGAAACCCGACGCGACGGCGTCGACACCGGCGCCCGGCCGGGTCGCCTGGTTCGCGGTACCTGAACATGGCTGCCTCGGACGCCACCGAACGCTTCGCCGCGTCCGCTTCGGAACTGGGCATCGAGGTGGCAGTGCGCCGCTACCCGGAAGGCACCCGTACCGCGGTCGACGCCGCCGCCGCCGTCGGCTGTGACGTCGGCCAGATCGTCAAGTCGCTCGTGCTCATGGCCGGCGACCAGCCGGTGCTGGTGCTGTGCTCCGGTGCCAACCGCGTCGACCTCGCCAAAGTCGGCGCCGAGTTCGATGGTGAGGTGCGCATGGCGAACGCAGACGAGGTGCGAGCCGCCACCGGCTTCGCCATCGGCGGGGCCCCACCGTTCGGGCATCCGGCGCCGCTGCCGGCCCTGGTCGACCCGCACCTGCTCACATTCGACGAGGTCTGGGCCGCTGCCGGCCGACCCGACAGCGTGTTCCCGTTGACCCCGGAGGCCCTGGTCGCGGGCTCGGGCGCCCGCCCAGTCGACATCGCCACCTGACGCCATCGCAGCCGGCGGGCAGGTTCAGCACGACTCACCTCGAGTTGGACCCCGGCAGCCGCGACGGTGGGCCTGGATGCACACCGGAAGGACAGATCCGGTCAGTCCACGTAGTCCAGGGGGAGCGCCGTGGTGTGCTTGAGTTCCTCCATGACGAAGATGCTTCGCACGTCGGTGAGGTCGACCCGCTGGATGAGCCGCTTGTAGAACGAGTCATAGGCGGAGATGTCGGGCACCACCACCCGGAGCATGTAGTCGACCTCGCCGCTGGTGCGCCAGGCCGCCACGATCTCGGGAAACTCGCCGATGCCGGCGGTGAACCGCTCGAGCCAGGCGGCCGAGTGGTCACCGGTGCGGACCTCGACGAGCGCGGTGACCCCGAGGTTCAACGACTCGGGGTCGAGCAGTGCCACGCGTCGTTCGATGACCCCCTGCTGCTGGAGCTTCTGGACACGACGCCATGCGCTGGTGGCAGCGAGGCCCACCGCCTCGCCGATCTCGGCGCCGGTGAGGGTGCCGTCCTCCTGGAGGAGGTGCAGGATATTCCGATCAATCTGGTCCACAATCAAAGACTAGTGCGCAAACGACGATGTATGTAGGAGAGTCATGCAGAAATCGTCCGAATATGCGTGAAAATGAAAGCGTGCTGCAGGTGGCGTTCCCTACGATCTACACATGGCAGCGGGAACCGATCCAGGCAGCAACCTTCTGGCCTCCTTCGCCGAGCATCCAGCCTCGGCGGGGGAGACCTATGGGCAGCACTGTCGGCGGGCGCTCCGGGTGTCGACAACCCTCGCCGGCGCATCGATGGCGGCCCTCGTCCATGCGCTGATTCCCGCACTGTTCACCACACGGGCCAGCGACACGATCTTCGAACTCCACGACGACCTGCAACAGGTGCGGTCGTTGCAGGAAACCGCCTGATCCCGGCCCCGGCTCACCAGGGCGCAGCCTGAGTCGGGTTCGCGCCCTACAGTCCGCCGGGTGACGCCCGGACCGCTCCTCGTCGAGGTCGTTCGCGGAGACCACGTCGAGAGCTGCCACGAGGTCGACGCCGCCGTCGCCACCTCCGACGGCACCGTGCTCGAGTCGTGGGGCGACCCCGACCGCCTGGTGCTGCCACGCTCGTCCGTGAAGCCCGTCCAGGCCCTGCCACTCGTCTCGACGGGCGCAGCGGACGCATTCGGACTCGGCCCCGTCGAGTTGGCGCTGTCATGTGCCAGCCATGACGGCGAGGACGGCCACGTTGCCGCGGTGTCCGAATGGCTTGTGAGGATCGGATGTTCGGTCGACGACCTCGCCTGCGGCGCACACCCACCCTTGGGTGAATCGGCTGCTGTGGCGTTGCACGCATCCGGCGGGTCGCCGAGTGCCGTGGCCAACAACTGTTCCGGCAAGCACGTGGGGTTCCTGACCGTGTGCCGGCACCTCGGCCTTCCCACCGATGGCTACCTTGCGCCCGATCACCCCCTGCACCGTGAGCACGTGACGCCGGCGATGGGCCAGGCCTTCGGCTTCGATCCAGACGACCAGCGTCCCGGCATCGACGGTTGCGGGATTCCGGTCTGGGCGGTGCCCCTTGACCACCTGGCGACAGGTTGGGCCAGGCTCGCCACCTCGGACCCGGGGCGGCGCCTCCTCGATGCCATGGCAGCGGAGCCCTTCTTCGTGGCAGGAAGCGATCGGGCGTGCACGCGACTGATCCGCGAGGCCGGGGGAGCGGCCGTCGTCAAGACGGGCGCCGAGGGCGTCTTCTGCGGTGTCCTCCCGGCAACAGGCGTCGGGATCGCCCTCAAGGCCCGCGACGGCGCCCGACGGGGCTCCGAGGCGGCGATCACCTGGGTGCTCGACCGCCTCGGGGTGATCGACGGCGACGGCACCTGCCCGCTCACCAACCACGCCGGCACCCGGGTCGGAGAGGTCCGGGTGTCCGATGGAGGATCGACCGGAGCCGGTCCCTAGGGTCGGCGACCACGACCGGACGGCGCTGTCGGCAGGGGGAGACGAGGAGGACCATGGGAGCTTGCGAAGGTCGTGTGGTGATCGTGACCGGGGCAGCGCGCGGGCTGGGGAGGGCACATGCGCTGGCCTTCGCCGCCGAGGGTGCGACGGTGGTCGTGAACGACCTGGGAGTCTCGCGCGAGGGCGAGGGTGGCGACTCCGGCCCGGCCCACGAGCTCGTGGCCGAGATCGAGGCGACGGGTGGTACGGCCATCGCCAACGGCGCCGACGTGGCCGACTGGGACCAGGCGCAGGCCATGGTCGCCGAGGCCGTCGACCGGTTCGGCCGGCTCGACACGCTGGTGTGCAACGCCGGCTTCCTAAGGGACCGGATGCTCGCCAACATGTCCGAGGACGAATGGGACACGGTGGTACGGGTCCACCTGAAGGGCCACTTCGCCCCGGTACGCCATGCCATCACCCACTGGCGGGACCGTTCGAAGGCCGGCGAGGAGGTCGACGGACGTGTGGTCATGACCACGTCGGGTGCCGGGTTGATGGGCAGCATCGGGCAGGGCAACTACGCAGCGGCGAAGGCGGGCATCGCCCTGCTCGTCGTCCAGGCTGCCGCGGAGTGGGGCCGCTACGGGGTGCGGGTCAACGGCGTGGCGCCGGATGCCCGGACGAGGATGACCGAAGGCGTCTTCTACGACGCCGAGGCCCCCGAGGAGGCCTGGGACGACAAGGACCCGGCGAACGTTTCGCCGCTCGTCGTCTGGCTGGGGAGTGGTGATTGTGACGTCACCGGTCGGGTCTTCGAGATCACGGGCGGCCTCCTGAACGCCTGCGACGGCTGGCAGCACGGGCCGGTGGTCGATGCGGGGAATCGCCCGTTCGCCGTCTCGGAGGTTGGCGCCGCCGTGCACCAGGCGATCGGGGGCGCCCCCGACCCGGCACCCGTCTACGGGGCCTGAGCCCGGTCCGTCTCCTCGTCGGCCAACTGGGCGACCGCCTCGCCGTAGGCCTCGACCGCATCGTCGGTCCTGATCCCGAGTTGTCGGGTCTCGGCCGCGAACCGACGTGCCGCTTCGGTGAGTCGCCGCCGGCGTTCGAGGAGCGGTTCGGAGTGGGGCGGCTCGTCGACCACGAAGGTGCCGAGGCGCCCGCGTCCCTGGATCGAGCCGTCCAACTCCAGCTGGTGGTAGGCGCGTGCGACGGTTCCGGGTGCCAGGCCCAGTTGGGCGGCCAGGTCGCGGACCGTCGGCAGGCGACAGCCGGGCTCGAGCCGGCCGACGGCGACCATGACCGCGAGTTGGGCCCGGAGTTGCTCGAAACGGGGGACGGCGCCGGCATCGTCCAGGCGTAGGACCAGGCGGCGGGGGAAGCCGTGCTGGTCGGTGAAGTCGATCCGGGCGCTCTGAAGCATGCTGTTTATTGTATCAATACAATGAACGATAGTTAGTCAGAATTATGCCAGATACATGGGATATTGGTTGACACAGTGCAGTATTGTACCAACATAGACATCCGGGGGAGACAGCAGTCGATCCGTCCGGCGGACCAGGAGGATTCCATGCAACTCATCACGGCAGTCATCAAGCCCTTCAAACTCGACGACGTGAAGGACGCCCTCGCCGAACTCGGCGTGCAGGGCATGACGGTCAGCGAGGTCCAGGGCTTCGGCCGACAGGGAGGGCACAGCGAGACCTACCGGGGCACCGAGTACAAGGTCCTGTTCACCCCGAAGACCCGGGTCGAGGTGGTCGTCGAGGACAGTCGCACCGACGCCGTGGTCGCCGCCATCGTGACCGCCGCCCGCACCGAGAAGATCGGTGACGGCAAGGTGTGGGTCACCGACGTGGGCAACCTCGTGCGCATCCGCACCGGCGAGCGCGGGGCCGACGCCGTCTGACAGGAGCTCTCGCCCACAGGCGGACCCATGGTCCGGCACACGGATCGGGCGACGCAGGCGGCTACCGTCGCCTTATGAACGACGAATCGTCGGGTGAGCGCCCGGACGACAGCGCCGAGCGGATCCTGTTCGAGATCCGCAACCAGGTGGCCTGGATCACGATCGACAGCCCGGACCGGGGCAACGCCCTGACGCCAGCGATGCGGGACCGGCTGGGCAGCCTGATGCGCGGCCTGAACGGGCGCTTCGAGGCCCGGGCGGCGGTCATCACCGCCACAGGCGACCGCCACTTCTGTACCGGTGCCGACCTCGGCTCCCCACCGCAACCGGCGCCCCGACCCGAGGGCGCACCGCAGCCGGCGGTCGGCGAGGTGCGGCGGATGATGCTCGACGGACAACTCACCCTGATGCCGTCCGTCCTCGACTGCGAGGTCCCGGTCATCGCCGCCGTGAACGGCACGGCCGCCGGAATCGGTGCCCACCTGGCCCTCTGCTGTGACCTCGTGGTCATGGCCGACCACGCCAGGTTCATCGAGGTCTTCGCCCGACGCGGCCTCGTCCCCGACGGACTGGGCGCATGGATCCTGCCCCGACTTGTAGGCCTCCAGAAGGCCAAGGAACTGGTGTTCCTCGCCGAAGACGTCCCTGCCGAGGAGGCACAGCGACTTGGGCTCTGCAACCGGGTGGTTCCCGGCGCCGACCTCCGGGATGCGGCGACCGAGTGGGCCGAACGATTGGCCTCGGGTCCGACCAGGTCATTCATGCTGAGCAAGTGGCTCCTGAACCGCTCGCTGGACGTCGACCGGAGGACCCTCGAGGACAACGAGGCGTGGGCGGTCGAACTCATCAGCGGGACCGAGGACGCCGCAGAAGGCGTCGCCAGTTTCCTCGAGCGGCGCGACCCGTCCTGGCGGGGCTTCTAGACAGGGTTTCCGGCAGACTGCCGGTATGAGCGGGTCGGTCGGAAGGGGAGAGCGGGCATGATCATCAGGGTGAGCGAGGCTGGTGCGGTCGCGATCGAGGACCACGACCTCTTCACCGGCTTCCATGTCGATGCGCCGGTGGGTCACACAGCCGAGGACATTGCCGCCGTGCTGGGCGAGGGCACACGCGCCGACGGCGGGCACCACGTCTGGATCGCCGCCGACGCGGTCCGCCACTGGGTGGCCGACCTGGCCACCGAGGAGTGGGAGGAGGGCTTCACGGAGATGGTCGACTACGCCCGCGGGCGCGGGTGGATGGACGAGTCCGGTACCCACATCCGGGCCCACCTCGAACATCGCGACTGAACACGCCGATCCAGCGAGGAGCGAACCATGGCCGACATCACCGTCCTACACAATCCCCATTGACATGCCAGCAAGAACGCCCTGGCGGTCGCCGGGGAACTGGGAGTCGAGGTCGACGTCGTTCTCTACATGAAGGAGCCTCCGGACGCGGTGCTGCTCGGTCGGATCGCCGACGGCCTCGAAGGACCCGTTGAAGACCTGGTGCGCAAGGACTCGCAGTTCAGGAAACTCGAACTCGATCCCGCCGACTACGTCGGAAACGCCGATGCCGTGGTCGAACTGCTGGCCCGACGCAAGGCGTTGCTCCAGCGACCGGTCCTCGTGCGGGGCGACCTCGCAGCCGGACCGCTCACTGCATGCGTCGGGCGGCCCAAGGACAAGATCTACGAGTTCCTCGGGAGTCGGACGTGACGACCCCCATCGCCGACCTCTGCGACGAGTACGGCGACGCCGTCCGCGTGCTCGATGGCGACTTCACCTCGTACGGCGGCGTGGTCGCATTCGATGGACCCATCTCGACGGTCGCCGCCTTCGAGGACAACTCCCTCGTCCGCGAGGCGTTGGCCGAGCCCGGTGGGGGTCGGGTGCTGGTGGTCGCCGGTGGGGGCTCGAGTCGCTGTGCGATGGTCGGTGGCAACCTGGCGGAGATGGCGGCGGCAAACGGCTGGGCAGGGGTCGTCGTCGACGGCTGCGTGCGCGACGTCGCAGAACTGGCGGTGGCGCCGATCGGGATCCGTGCCCGCGGGACGTGCCCGCGCCGGAGCGTCAAGCAGGGCCTTGGCGACCGGGACGTGACCGTGACCATGGCCGGCGCCGACCTCTCCCCCGGGATGTGGCTGTGGGCAGACGGGGACGGCATGGTCCTCGCCGCCGGACCGCTGGGGTAGGGACTCAGCCGGCGTCGAGCCGGTGGATGCCGCCGTCGAGCGAGAGTGCGTACACGTTGCGGAACCCGTCTTCGGCGAACGAGGCCAGTAGCGGCACCGTGAGCTCGGTGAGACGCACGGCGACGCTCCCGTCCGCCTGGATTGCCGCAAGCCGAATCCGGCCGTCGCAGAAGTCGCCGAAGACGTAGGTGCCGGCGAGGTCGGCGATCGCCTCACCGCGGTACACGACTCCACCGATGACCGAGCACGACTCGGCGGTGCGCTCGTAGGTGAGGTCCGGCGGTCGGTGCTCGTCGGGCTCGGGGCGCCCGGTGCGCAGGTCCCCCTCGAAGGCGGGCCAACCGAGGTTGAGCCCGAGGTCGATGTCTGCAGCAGGGATCCGCGTGACCTCCTCGACGGTGTTCTGGCCGACGTCGGCGATCCAGAGGTCCCCGGTGGTCGGGTCGAGGGCGAAGCGCCAGGGGTTCCGCAGCCCCCAGAGGAGGATCTCGTCGAGGGCATCCGGGTCGCCGACGAACGGGTTCCCGGCGGGGATGTCGGAGGGGGCGTCGCCCCGTGGGTCGATGCGCAGGATCGCCCCCAGCCAGGTGCCGAGGTCCTGGGCGTTGTCGTGAGGGTCCTCCCAGAGGCCACCGTCGCCGAACCCGATGAGGAGTCGCCCTTGCGCGTCGACGACCAGGTGGCCGCCGTTGTGGTTCCGGTAGGGCTGCTCCAGGGTCAGGAGGGTCCGTTGCCCGTCCGGGTCGGCCTCGAGGCCGTCGAGGGGGACGGCGATCACGTGGCTCGTCACCTCCTGGTCGGTGAAGCTGGCATAGAGCTCGTCACCGGAGGGTGAGATCGCCAAGCCGAGGAGGCCACCCTCGCCGCCGACGTCGACGAGGGTGGTGAGGTCGAGGACCGGATCCCCGACGAGGAACGTCCCGTCCGCACGGGGGGAGAGCGTGCGGACGAGCCCCGTCCGCTCTGCGGCGAGCAGGACATCGGTCCCCGGGACTGCGAGGAGGGCAAGGGGGGCATCGAGCGTGGCCACCGGGGTGAGGGTGAGCACGAGCGAGTCGAGCATCGCCAGGTCGGGAGGGGGAGGTGGTGTGGTGGTGGGTGGTGTGGTGGTCGTGGGTGGTGCGGTGGTCGTGGGTGGTGCGGTGGTCGTGGTGGTGGGTGGTGCAGTTGTTGTGGTGGTGGGTGGTGCGGTGGTGGTGGGTGGTGTGGTGGTCGTGGTGGTGGGTGGTGCAGTTGTCGTGGTGGTCGTGGTGGTCGTGGATGGAGGTGCGGTGGTCGTGGCCGGCGCCACCTGCCCAGAGGACCCGCAGGACGCCCCGACGACGAAGAGCACGAGCACGGCAGATGGCCGGAGGCCTCGACGGATGGCCTTGAGCTCCACAGAGTCGACGGTACTCGTCGCCCTCCGCATTTTCGTCGCACGAACGGGTCCGCTACCGTTTCCCGACCGGCCGGAACGACCAGGAGAACCCCATGCTCGCCGCGATCCTCGAAAACATGCCCTCTGACCAATTGGTGATCCACGACGACGTCACCCTGCGCGACCTTGCACCCGGCGAGGTGCAGATCAAGGTCGCCCACAGCGGCGTCTGCCATTCGGACCTGTCCGTCATGAACGGAACGATTCCCCAGCAGGTGCCATGCGTGCTGGGCCACGAGGGTGCCGGAGTGGTCACCGACGTGGGCGACGGCGTCACGCACGTGGCTCCCGGCGACCATGTGATCATCGCCTTCTCGCCGCCCTGCGGCACCTGTCCGTTCTGCACCGGTCGCAACCAGCCCAACCTCTGCATGACCGGCATGATCGCGATGGCCACCTCCCAGCAGTTCCGGCGGGGCGACACCGTCGTGGGTTCCATGAGCGGCTGCGGCACCTTCGCCGAGGAGACGATCGTGCCGGGCTTCGCAGCCATCAAGATCGACCAGGACGTCCCGCTCGACGTTGCGGCGCTCATCGGGTGCGGCGTCACCACAGGCGTCGGGGCGGCGATGAACACCGCCAAGGTCAGCCCCGGCTCGTCGGTATGCATCATCGGCGCAGGCGGCGTCGGCGTGGCGGCCATCCAGGGTGCCCGGATCGCAGGAGCCGCCGAGATCGTCGCCATCGACCTCCACGAAGGCAAGCTCGAACGTGCGAAGGCCTTCGGTGCCACCCACGGGGCGGTCCCCGAAGACGTGCCGGCGGTCATGGCCGAGGTGACCGGCGGCGAGGGCTTCGACTACACGCTCGAGTGCATCGGCATGCCGACCACCATGCGCCAGGCCTTCGACCTCACCCGTCGGGGTGGCACCTGCTGCATCGTCGGCGTCGGGCGGGCCGAGGAGACCTTCGAGTTGAGCGCCTTCGAGATGTTCTTCTCCGAGAAGACGCTCGTCGGCTCCATGTACGGGGGCGCCGACGTGCGCACCGACTTCAACCGCTTCCTCCGGCTCTACAAGGCCGGTCGCCTCGACCTCGACGGCATGATCTCCCGTCGGATCCGCCTTGACGAGGTCAACGACGCCATGGGGTCACTGGGCGACGCCGACATCATCCGCCAGGTCATCGACTTCTGACCCGGCAGGGGATCGGACCGGAGACCGGGCTATGGGCGAGGCACCGCTGCGCGCTGACCTGATCCTCGAATATCCGTTCACCCGGACCACCGGTCCGGTGGTGGGCGCCTTCCTGACGGGCCTCCGCGAGGGGATCCTCACCGGAATCCGGCGCCCCGACGGCACCGTCATGGTCCCGCCGGCCGAATACGACCCGGTCACCAGCGAACCCCTGACCGAGGTCGTCGAGGTCGGCCCGGCCGGCGAGGTCGTCTCCTGGACCTGGGTCGACCCGCCACGCCCGCAGTCACCGTGGGACGCGCCGCACGGCCTCGCCCTGATCCTGCTCGACGGGGCCGACACGCCGATGCTCCATGCGGTGCTCGTCGGCTCGCCGAGCGAACTGGCAACCGGCATGCGGGTGGCGGCCGTCTGGCGCCAGGAGCGCGAGGGCCACATCGCCGACCTGGCCGGCTTCGCCCCGGAGGAGGACGGATGAGCGGGGACTCCGACAGCGAGGTCCGGTTGCCCGAGTCACTCAGCGGCGTCGAGCCGGTGCAGTCGGTGCGGACCCCGATCCGGCTCGAGTACGACTACCGGCCCAGCGCCTCCGCCGAGTCGTACCTCCGTGCCTACGCCGAGAAGCGGATCATCGGCCACCGGTCCCCGGTCGACGGTGCCGTGTTCATCCCGCCCCGTGGGGTCGACCCGCGACACGGGGTGGCGATCTCAGAGGAGGTCGACCTGCCCGACACCGGACACGTGGGCAACTTCTGCGTGACGCACCTGCCGATCCCGGGCCGCAAGGGCCTCGAGGTTCCGTACGTGAGTGCATGGATCCACCTCGACGGGGCGGCCGTCGGATTCCTCGGGCTGGTCCGCGGCTGCCCGAGCGACGAGGTCCGGATCGGGATGCGGGTCCGTGCCGTCTGGAGGCCGGACGACGAACTGGGGACCACCGCCGAGAACATCCGCCACTGGGAGCCCACCGGCGAGCCCGACGTGCCCTTGGAGGGCGCAGGCAACCGTTCGTTCCATGCCTCGCAGCCGGGCGCCGACGCAGGAGAATCCGATGCGTGAGGTGGCGGTCGTCGCCACGGCACTCCACCAGGTGCCGGCCCTGACCGATACCACCGAGGTCCAGCTGATGGTCCCGCTGATCAATGCGGCCCGCGATGCCGTCGGAATCACACAGGCCGACATCGGCTTCACCTGCTCGGGCAGCAGCGACTTCCTCGCCGGGCAGGCGTTCTCGTTCGTGCAGACCCTCGATGCGGTCGGTGCCTTCCCGCCGATCTGCGAGAGCCACGTCGAGATGGACGGCGCCTTCGCCCTCTACGAGGCCTGGGTGAAGCTCCAGATCGGTGAGGTCGACACGGCGCTCGTCTTCTCGTACGGCAAGTCGTCGCCGGGATCGTTGCGAGACGTTCTGGCACTCCAACTCGATCCGTACTTCCTGGCACCCCTGTGGCCGCCCGCCGATGCCGTCGCCGCCATCCAGGCCCGCCTGCTGCTCGAGTCCGGACTCGTCGGCGCCGAGGAACTCGCCGAGATCGCCGTGCGCAGCCAACGCAACGCCGTGGGCAACCCGAACGCCGTCCGCTCCTCTTCGGAGGTGACCGTCGCCGACGTGATGGCAGAGGCGCCGGTTGCCGACCCGCTCCGGCCGAGCGACCTCGCCGCCGAGTCCGACGGTGGCTGTGCTGTCGTCCTGGCAGCCGGTGACCGAGCCCGCGAACTCTGTGGCCGGCCGGCCTGGATCCGGGGCATCGACCACCGCATCGACGCCCACGCACTCGGCACGCGCAACCTCACCCGGGCACCGTCGGCGGAACTCGCCACATCGTTGGCGGTTGCCGCGGCGGGCCTGACGATCGACTCCCTCGACCTGGCGGAAATCCACAGCCCCACGACCAGCCAGGAGGCGATCCTCGTCCGCGAGTTCGGCCTGGGCGGGTCGACCGAAGTGAACCCGTCCGGTGGTGCGCTGGCCGCGAACACGATGATGGCGGCCGGCCTCGTCCGCATCGCCGAGGCGGCCAGCCGCATCATCGACGGCAGGGCCGATCGGGCGCTGGCGCACGCCACCTCCGGGCCGTGCCTCCAGCAGAACCTCATCTGCGTGATGGCTGGGGAGTGACGGTGGCAAAGCAGCGCACCGCCGTCCTCGGCGTCGGACAGACGAAGTACCAGTCGACGCGTGGCGACGTGTCCATGGCCGGACTGGTCCGGGAGGCGGCTCTGCGGGCCCTCGCCGACGCCGGAATGGAGTGGGCAGACGTCGACGCCGTCGTCATCGGCAAGGCCCCCGACTTCTTCGAGGGCGTGATGATGCCCGAGCTGTACCTCGCCGATGCGCTGGGGTGCGTGGGCAAGCCCGTCCTCCGGGTCCACACCGCCGGCTCGGTGGGTGGATCGACCGCACTGGTCGCCGCCTCCCTCATCCAGGGCGGCATCCACCGCCGGGTGCTGACCCTCGGCTTCGAAAAGCAGTCGGAGTCCAACGCCACGTGGGCCCTTTCACTGCCGCAGCCCTTCTCGGTGTCGATCAATGCCGGCGCCGGCGGCTACTTCTCGCCGATCATCCGCCAGTACATGGCACGGTCCGGCGCCCCTGACCTGATCGGCTGCATGGTCGCCTTCAAGGACCGGCAGCACGCCCTCCGCAACCCCTACGCCCACCTCCACCAGCACGACCTCACCTTCGACCAGGTCGTCGAGGCACCGATGCTGTGGGACCCGATCCGCTACTCGGAGACCTGCCCCTCGTCGGACGGCGCCTGCGCCATGGTGCTCGGCGACGAGGCCTCCGGCGACGCTGCGACGGGGCCGGTGGCCTGGGTGCACGGAACGGCGATGCGGTCCGAGGCCAACAACTTCCCGGGGCGCGACGAGGTGAATCCGCAGGCCAGCAGGGACTGTGCGGCCGACGTGTTCCGCCAGGCGGGCATCTCCGATCCCCGGGCCGAGATCGACGTCGTGGAGATGTACGTGCCGTTCTCCTGGTACGAGCCGATGTGGCTTGAGAGCATCGGGTTCGCCGAGCGTGACGCCGGGTGGCGCATGGTGGAGGAAGGGGCCACACACCTCGACGGCGGCGACCTTCCCGTCAACTGCTCCGGCGGTGTTCTGTCGTCCAACCCGATCGGTGCCTCGGGCATGATCCGCTTCGCCGAGGCGGCGCTCCAGGTCCGGGGAATGGCCGGCGACCACCAGGTGGACGGTGCCCGACGGGCCTTCGGCCACGCATACGGCGGCGGCGCCCAGTACTTCGCCATGTGGGTGGTCGGCGCCGAGAAGCCCTGAGATCGCAGCGACCCCCCCGACCGAATACAATTCGGACACCTGCCCACGATCCTGCTGGAGAGACCGATGCGCATCGTCCTCGACTATGACCTCTGCGAGAGCAACGCCATCTGCATGGCGATCGCCCCTGACGTGTTCGAAGTGCGTGACGACGACTTCCTCTACGTCCTGAACGAGGCGCCCGACGAGGACCGCCGCGAGGCGATGGAGGAAGCCGTCCAGCGTTGTCCGAAGCAGGCGATCTCGATCGAGGACTGAACGGACCACGCCCCGGCACCGACCGACGGATCCGGGGCAGCCGTGCGGGACTCCATCACCATCGTCGGCGCCTCGCTGGCCGGCCTCCGGTCCGCCGAGGCCCTCCGCCGTGACGGCTTCGCAGGTCGCATCAGCCTCATCGGCGACGAACTGCACCAGCCCTACGATCGGCCGCCCCTCTCCAAGCAGGTCCTCGCCGGCGACTGGGAACCCGAGCGGGCGGTCCTGACCCCGGCCGACAAACTCGAGCCGCTCGGGCTCGACCTACGGCTCGGAGTGAGCGCCACCGGCGTCGACGTCGCCGCCCGGGAACTCGAAGTCGACGGGGTTCCCGAGCCCTTCGACGGCCTCCTGATCGCCACCGGGGCGCGGTGCCGGACCCTGCCGGGGACCGAGGGCCTCGAAGGCGTCCACACGTTGCGGACGCTCGACGACTGCCTCGCCATCCGGGCAGCGCTCGACGCCGGTGCGAACCGGATGGTCGTCATCGGCGCCGGGTTCATCGGCGCCGAGGTGGCGTCGGTGGCGGTCGGACGGGGCGCCTCCGTGACCCTCGTCGAGGCCATGCCGGCGCCGTTCGACCGCGTGCTGGGCCGGGAGATGGGGGCCGTGGTCGCCGACGTGCACGCCGCCAAAGGCGTCGACCTTCGCTGCGGGGTCGGCGTGTCGTCCGTCGGGGGCGGGCCCGGCGCCATGACCGTCGGACTGGCCGACGGATCGACCATCGATGCCGACCTGGTGGTCGTCGGAATCGGCGTGGTGCCCAACACCGACTGGCTCGAGGGCTCCGGCCTGACGCTCGAGGACGGCGTGGTCTGCGATCCCACCTGCCTGGCTGCTCCGAACGTGGTGGCCGCCGGCGACGTTGCCCGCTGGACCAACCCGCGCACCGGGGAGTCGGCGAGGGTGGAACACTGGGACAATGCGGTCGAGCAGGGCCGCCATGCCGCCCGGCGGCTGCTGACCACCGATGAGGAGGCCGAGGCGTTCGCGCCGGTGTCATGGTTCTGGAGCGACCAGTACGACCGCAAGATCCAGTTGGCGGGGCGGCCCCACCCCGACGACGAGGTACGGGTGGTCGACGGCTCGACCGACGAGCACCGGTTCGCCGCCTTCTACGGCCGGCAGGGTCGTCTCACGGCGGTGCTCGGCATGAACCGGCCGCGTCAGGTGATGCAGGGCAGGGCACTGCTCGAGCAGGGCACCGCCTGGGACGAGGCGCTGGAGGTGGCCGCCGAGTGGGGTTGACGGTCCGACTGGCGGTGCTCGCCCTGGTCTTCGTCGTTTCGGGCTGTGGCGCACCCGATCGACCCGAGACAGTCGACGTCGAGACCCTGGAGCGTGCGATTCCCGCCGGCCTCGTGCCCGACCACCCCGAGGTGGTCACGGTCGTCGCCTGTCCGGAGATCACACTCGACGGGCTTGGTCCCGTGTCGTGCACGGCGATCATCTCCGGCGTCGACGTCCCGGTGAAGGTGACCCGTCCGGATCGCCTCGACCGGATGGTGGTCTCCGCCGGAGTGACCCTGGTGCGCGCCGTGGACGTGGCAGCCGAGGTCGAGGAGCGCCTGGTCACGGAACTGGGCGACGTCGACGAGGTGTCGTGTGATCCGCCCGTGCGCGTGGCCCGTTCCGGCCAGCAGTTCACCTGTGTCGTGATCGACCCTGCGTCACGGGCCCACCGGTTCGTGGCCACCCTGTCGGGCACCGATGCCGCGTTCCGACTCGAACTGGTACCCAGGGGCTGAGGCGCCCGTCAGGAAGTTGCCAGACGTTCGGCCAGGCGCTGGTTGACGCGTCGTCGCTCGAGGTGCTGGGCGACCTGGAGGCTTCCCTGGGGAACCGGGTGCGCCTGGAGGAACGCCTCGACGTCGGGATCGGTGTCGGCATCAACCAGCGATCGGACGCCTTCGAGCATGCGGGCGATGCTGTTGGACGGGAACCGTGAGGTCACCTCGTCCCAGCGGTCGGTGACCGCCTGCCAGACGAACCCGCGGTGCCACCGATGGGCAAGGGTGTCGCGTAGGAGGTAGGGGGCGTCCTGGTTGCGGATGCCGCCGTCCAGGAGCTCGTCGAGCAGGGTTGCCACCTCGTCGGATCCCGGGAAGCGGGTAAGGGCACGCAGGTGCCGCTGTTCGACCTGGGCGGTTTCGGCCCGCCGGGCCCGCTCGCGGCACTCGGCGTAGGCGTCTGCGTCGCCGTGGGCGGACACGACGACCACGACCGCCGTCGCCACTGCGGGGTCGTCGATCGGGGCATCCCAGAGGGCTCGCGCCCCGGCGATGACGTGGTCGACGGCGGCCACGGTTCCGGCGGCGGCGAGGACGAGGCCCCGGAGTTGTCGGGAGCGGTCGTCGTCGGCCGGGGAGGCCTCCCAGCCCAGTCGCTCGATGGGGGGACCCAGGATCTCTGCAGCCCGCCCGGCGAATTGGCCGGGAGCGAGGACGTCGAGGGTCGTGAGGCCACCGAGGATCGCCTGCCAGACCCCCAGGTCGGTGTCGTCGGCCAACGACCCGGCCAGTTCGAGGAACGAGCCGTGCCCCACCCGGCCGGCCAGCACCTGCGCCCAGTGGTCGGCGACTGCAGCGGCCCGCTCGGTCGCCGGCGACCCGGGGGACGGGAGGAGGGTCGTGCGGTAGAAGCCCGAGGCGTCGACGTTGAGCGAGTGGAGGTCGGCGATGTCGGCTACCGCCTCGACCACGGTGGCGTCCCGGGACGGGTCGAGGAGCAGGCGGTGCTCGCCGGTGGCGGTCCTGAGCCGGACGGGCACGGCCCAGCGGACGCCTTCGTCCTCCCCGTCGTACCGGAAGGGCGACTGCACGAGCTGCACTGAACCGTCGTCGCCCGTGGTGGCCTCGACCAGGGGGTGGCCGCCCCGGAAGATCCACGCCTGCATGAGGTCGCGTACAGGCTGTCCCGAGGCCGCCTCGAGCGAGTCCCAGAGGTCCTCGTTGTCGGTGTTCCCATGGAGGTGCTCGGCGAGGTAGCGGCGTACGCCGTCCCGGAAGACCTCCTCGCCGAGGAACTGCTCCAGCATCCGGACGACCGCAGCGCCCTTTTCGTAGGTGAGGACGTCGAACATGCCCTCGGCGTCCTCCGGGGTCACCACCGGGTACTCGATCGGGCGGGTGCTGGCCAACGAGTCGACGTCGAGGGCGCTGGTCCGGGCGACACCGAAGCCGGTCCAGACCTCCCAGTCGGGCCGGTAGGCCTCGACCGCCTTGAGTTCCATGAACGTAGCGAACGCCTCGTTGAGCCAGATGCCGTTCCACCAGCGCATGGTGACGAGGTCGCCGAACCAGAGGTGGGCCAGTTCGTGGCTGAGCACAGCGGCGACGCTCTCGAGTTCCCGCTGGGTGGCGGTCTCCGGATCGACGAGCAGGAGCACCTCGCGGAAGGTGATGCAACCGAGGTTCTCCATGGCTCCGAATGCGAAGTCGGGCAGGGCGACGAGGTCGACCTTGCCGCCGGGCACCGGGATGCCGTACCAGTCGGCGAACCAGCGCAGCGAATGCGCTGCGACGTCGAGGGCGAACTCGGCGAGGTGCGCCCTGCCCGGCGGGTGGACGACGCGGACCGGCACTCCGTCGACGTCGACCGGATCGGTGGCCGCCAGGGGCCCGACGACGAAGGCGACCAGGTAGGTCGACAGGGGAATGGTGTCGGCGAACTGGATCCGGTCGTGTCCGTCGCCGAGCGGGGTGCGCGAGGCCTCGGCGCCGTTGGATGTGGCGAAGAGCCCACCCGGGACGTCGAGCGTCACGCCGAACACGGCCTTCATGTCGGGTTCGTCGAAGCACGGGAAGCAGCGTCGGGCGTCGGTGGCCTGGAACTGCGTGGTCGCAATGGCGTGGGTCGTGCCGTCGGGGTCGAGGAGGGTGCTGCGGTAGAAGCCGCAGAGGCGGTCGTTGAGGACACCGGTGAAGGCCAGGTCCAGCCGCCCCCTGCCGGAAGCAACCTGCCCCGGTGGGGTGAGCCGCACCTGCTCGAGGTCGTCGTCGAGGTCCACGGCACAGCCGGCGGTTCCTCCGGCATCCGTCCAGGTCGCGGAGTGGATCGACAGTTCGGCGGCGTTGAGGACCAGGGCGTCGACCGGATCGTCGACGTCGACCTCGATGGAGACGGTTCCGCTGAAGACGTGGTCCGAGAGGTCGGGGCGCAGGTTCAGGTCGTAGCGGCGGGGGAGGACGTGGCGCGGCAGCCGGTGGGAGCTCATCGCAGGAGGTCGGGAGAGACGAGGTGACGCGCCATGGCAGCGGGAGGCTACCGGCGCGGAATCGCGCGGATCGTGACGGGACGACACGGGAGCGCGCGCTTCGGGCCCTTCCTTCGGCAAACCGCGCGTGGATCGTCACGCGTCCGCAACCCGGGGCGGGTGCGGAGCGTGTGGAATAAGGAGGCGGAGTAGGGACCGTTTCGACCCCCGGGATTTCCGGAGGCGCTGCGGCCCCCGAGTGGCCGCCGGATCGCCGGCGGTCGGAGAGGGGAGACCATGGGGTTCACGGGCCGAAGGTTCGAACGGCGGGGTGGACGACACCAGGCGCGTCGCCATGACATGCCCCTGCCGTACCTGCCCGTCATTGTCGAGGGGGAATTCCCCGTCGAGGATGATTTCGCCCTGGCGATCGCCGTGGGGCGACGGCGTGACCGCGATCGGCGCCGCGAGGGACTCACCGCCACCGAGCGGCTGAGTGGTGCCATCGCGAGAGGACTGGTTGCTTGACCTGATCCCCTGACCAGTCCTCGGGCGATAGCCCAGGCGCCGGTTCCAACGGGGCCGGCGCCTCGGCGCGTCCGGGGCCTGTTCGGAACATGTGTCATCGGCCGGTCCCGTGCGGCAGACTGTCCGGCCGCAGGCCAGTAGGGACCGCCAGAGGAGTGCTTTCCATGGTTGCACCGAGCATCGATGTCGTGGGTGTCGGGAACGCCATCGTCGACGTGATCGCCGAGGTCAGCCACGCCTTCATCGACGACCACGAACTGGTGAAGAATTCGATGACGCTGATCGACCTCGACCGGGCGAACGAGCTCGAGGTCGCCATGCCGTCGGGTATCACCGCATCGGGCGGTTCAGCCGCGAACACGATGGTCGGCGTCGCCGGCTTCGGAGGAATTGCGGCGTACCTGGGACTTGTCGCCGCCGACGACCTGGGTGAGGCCTTCCGCAGCGACCTCCGGGTGGCCGGGGTCGGCTTCGACGTTCCCGGGAAGGTCGACGGGCTTCCGACCGCCCGCTGCCTCATCCAGGTCACGCCCGACGCCCAACGGACCCTGAACACCTACCTCGGCGTCTCCGCCCACCTCAGCCCCGACGAGATCGACGAGGCGCTGGTCGCCTCGGCCTCCCACCTCTACTGCGAGGGCTACCTGTGGGACATGGAGCCCGCCAAGGCCGGGATTCGCCACGCCATGGACGTGGCCGCCAGGGCGGGCCGGACGGTGTCGCTGACGCTCTCGGACTCGTTCTGCGTCAACCGGCACCGCGACGAGTGGCGGGAACTGATCGTCGATCGGGTCGACGTGGCCTTCGGGAATGCCGACGAGTTCCGGGCCCTGTACGAGGTGGACGACCTCGCCCACGCTGCCGATGCGGTCGCCGGAGACGTCGACGTCGCCTTCGTGACCCTCGGCAAGGCGGGCTCGCTCGTCGTCTCGGGGTCTGATCGGATCCGGGTGGTCGCCGACGAGCTCGACCACGGGGTGGTCGACACCACGGGTGCCGGCGACCTGTACGCCTCGGGTGTCCTCACCGGCCTCAGCCGGGGTGCCTCACTCGAGAGCGCCGCCCGACTCGGAAGCATCGCCGCCGCCGAGATCATCGGCCACCTGGGCGCCCGCCCCGAGGCCGACCTGGCGGCCATCGCAGAACAGATCCTCGGCTGAGTCCTCGGTCTCGGCCCGCCTCGGACCTCTGGATGGCCGCGGGATAGCGTCGGCCAATGAGCGACGGCTATTCGTGTTTCGACATTGACCTCGCAGGCGGCATCGCCACGGTGACCCTGTGCCGCGGCGACGAACTCAACACGATGGTCCCCGCCTTCTGGGACGAGCTGCCCACGCTCGTCCGCGAACTCGATGCCACGGGCAGCGCGCGGGCCATGGTCCTGGCGTCGACCGGACGCCACTTCTGTGCCGGCATGGACCTCGCTGTCTTCTCATCCGGAGGTGGGGGCGGGCCCTCGGCTGAGCTCGGCCGGGTCCGGGCCAACCTGCGCTCCAACCTGCTCCACCTCCAGGAGACCTTCAGCTGCCTCGAGAAGGCCCGCATGCCGGTCCTCGCCGCCATCCAGGGCGGCTGCATCGGTGGCGCCGTCGACATGGTCACCGCCTGCGACATGCGTTACGCCACCGAGGACGCCTTCTTCTGCATCCAGGAGATCAACATCGGCATGACCGCCGACGTGGGCACGCTGCAGCGGCTCCCCAAGCTGATTCCCGAGGGCGTCTGCCGCGAGTTGGCCTACACCGGGCGCCGGATGCCGGCGGACGAGGCGAAGGCGGTGGGCCTCGTCAACGAGGTGTTCCCCGACCACGAGGCGCTCCTGGCCGGAGTGCAGGCCGTGGCCGCCAAGATCGCGTCGAAGTCGCCTCTGGCGATCTGGGGGACCAAGGAGATGGTCCGCTACGCCCGCGACCACTCGACCGCCGACGCCCTCGACCACATCGCCACCTGGCAGGCGGGCATGTTCCACCCGGCCGACATGGTCGAGTCGTTCACCGCCAAGGCGGAGGACCGGGACCCCGAGTTCGAGGACCTGGGGCCGTTCCGCGGCGGCGTCGGCGGCGGCGTCTGAGCGGGCCGCTCAGGTTGACGGCTGCTGGTCGGGTGGCCGGAAATCCAGGGTGAGGTCGCCCAGTCGGACGAGCGTCCCGCTGACCCAACCACCGAGGGCACCGAAGTGGTCGTCGAGGGCGGCTCCGTCCTCGAGGGCCTCATCGTCGAGCTCGTAGGTTCCCTCGTAGGAGAACTCGATCGCCCAGTCGGGGTCGTCGAGTCCGCGGTCGTAGATTGTCTCGACGGTGGGGCCGGTCGCCTCGAGCTCCACGTCGCCCACGGACGGGGGATCGGGCAGCACGGCGATCACGGCCGACGGATCCGGTTCGCCGGCCAGACGCTGGACGCGGAGCACCACCTCGATGGTGATCTGTGGCGGCTCAGCGGACTCCCCGTCGAGGGTCCACTGCCGATAGGCGGTCTGCGACCAGGTGGGCCACTCGAGGGTGAGGTCGCAGCGGACCCGTGGCGGATCGCCCTCGCCCGGGAGTCCGTAGGAGGTCTCCCAGGTCAGGTCGCCGAGCATCACGTCGGCCTGGAATCGCTCCTCGAACGCCAGCCGTTCGAGGCGCGCCGCCTCGAGGGCCTCGCGCAGGGCACCGATGGCATCGGTGAACACATGGTCGAGCATGGGACGCTCAGGGTAGACGGTGTTGCGAGCGCAGCCGGAGGCGACGATGGGCGACGTGGCAGGCCACACTTCGTCTCATGCCGAAGTCCGACCTGTCGATCGCCGCCGCCCGCCGCCTGGCACTGGCTGCGCAGGGCTTCGCCGATCCGGCTCCGACGGGACGCGTGGACGTACGGCACTTCCGGCGTGCCCTCCTCCGGCTGGGCCTCCTGCAGCTCGACTCGGTGCAGGCCGTGTGCCGGTCGCACTTCCTGCCGGTGTACAGCCGCCTCGGCCCGTACGACCGGGTGGCGCTGGACGACTGGCTGTGGCGGTCCGGTGAGATGTTCGAGGCGTGGTCGCACGAGGCCTCGGTCGTCCCGGTGTCGATGGAGCCGCTGCTGCGCTGGTCCAGGCAGCGGGCGGCCGAGGGGGAGACCTGGCCCGGCCTCCACGCCATGGCGACCACCCAGGCAACGTATGTGGAGAAGGTCCTGGAGGAGGTGCTTCGGAGCGGGCACCTGTTCGCTGGCGAACTGAGCGACCCTCGCCCCCGTCAGGGGACCTGGTGGAGCGGCAGGTCCGATGGTCGGCGTGCGCTCGACTGGTTGTTCCGGATCGGCGAGGTGGGCATCACGCGGACGGGCAACTTCGAAAAGGAGTTCCACCCCCTGGCGAACCTGGTCCCCGAGGAGGTCCGTCGCCGACCGACTCCTGGCGAACACGAGGCGCAGCGTGGCCTCCTGGAACGGGCAGCCCGATCGCACGGGGTTGGCACGGTCGCCGACCTGGCCGACTACTTCCGCCTCCGAACGACCGAGGCCCGGCCCCGACTCGCCGAACTGGTCGATGCCGGTCGCCTGCAGGAGGTGTCCGTCGAGGGATGGCGGGAGCCGGCCTTCCGGCATCCGGACGTGGTACTGCCACGCAAGGTTGGTGCCCGGGCGTTGCTGTCGCCTTTCGACCCGGTCGTCTGGTTCCGTCCGAGGGCCGAGAGGCTGTTCGGGTTCCGGTACCGGATCGAGATCTACGTGCCCGCCGAGAAGCGCGAGTACGGCTACTACGTGCTCCCGTTCCTTCTCGGCGACACACTGGTCGGCCGGGTCGACGTCAAGGCCGACCGTGCCGAGGGGCGACTCCTGGCACGAGGAGTGTTCGCCGAAGAAGGCGTCGACCAGGAGGGTGTTGCCGCCGAACTGAGGGTCGAACTCGAGCGCCTGGCGCTATTCCTGGGACTCGACGAGGTCGTCGTCGGCCGCCGGGGGAACCTGGCGGCAGCGCTGCGGGCCACCGGCGCCTGACGATCAGGTGCGGGCCCTACGGCGGGCGGCGTAGCGGACCAGGTGACCGAGGGCGGTGACGGCCCGGTCTGCCGAGGCGTAGCAGAGCCTCCCCGAGTCACGGACGGCGACGACCATCGGATTGTCGGGTCGCGCCACGGCAAGCTCAGAGGCCACCAGCACGGGCTTTCCATGCGCATCGGCGGCCGCTGCTGCGGCCTCGGCGTAGCGCCGCTCCTGGCGCTCGTGGAAGTCGACGATGCGCTCGAGGCCGTGGTCGGGGTGGAAGGGCCCGCTCCGGGTCAGTGCAGCCGTGTTTCCCTGGATCCCGAGGCCCAGTTGGACGATCGCGTCGACCTCGGGGTGGGCGGCGGTGAGGTCCAGCAGGTCCGGAATCGTGTCGCGGGTCTCGCCGCCGGCCAGGTCGACCGGGTTGCTGCGACTCCACCGGGGCGGGAGCATTCCGTCGATGGCAGTCCGGAGGTCGTCGGGAAGCGGTATCAGCGCCAGGTTGGGGTGGGCCGTCACGGCGTCGGCGGTCACGACACCCCAACCACCGGCCGTGCTCAGCACCACGACCCGGTCGCCGGCGGGTAGGGGCTGGGTGGCGAAGGTCGCCGCCGCTTCGAAGGCGGACTCGATCGTGGCAGCCCGGACCAGCCCCGCCTGTCGGGCCATGCCGTCGAAGATCCGGTCGTCGCTGGCCAGCGACCCGGTGTGGGATGCGGCCGCCCGCTGTCCGCCTTCCGTGGTGCCGCCCTTGACGACCACGACCGGCATCCGCAACGTGACCTGGCGGACGCGTTCGTAGAAGGCCCGGCCGTCGGGGAGGCCCTCCAGGTAGCAGAGGGCGACGTCGGTTTCGGGGTCGTCGGCGAACCACTCGAGGTAGTCGGCGACGCTGGTGGCGGCGGCGTTGCCGGCGGAGACGGCCCTGCTGATGCCGATGCCGGTCTGCTCGGCATAGTTGAGGAAGGCCGAGACGAAGTTGCCGGACTGCGAGGCCACGGCGATGCGTCCCCTCGGTGGATAGGGGGCGACGATCTGTGCGCAGAGGCCGACCGGAGGTGAGACCACCCCCTGTCCGTTGGGGCCTGCCAGGACGAGTCCCAGGTCCTCGGCCAGGGCCACGAGCCGGGCTTCGGCCTCGACGCCCCCGGGTCCGGCCTCGGAATAGCCGCCGGCGGCACAGAACACGGCCCGGACGCCGCGGGCTGCAGCGATCCGGACGATCTCCTCATTGGCACCGACCGGGGTGCACAGCACGAGCAGGTCCGCCACACCGTCGGGCAGGTCGGCGATGGAGGCGAGGACCTGGTGGCCGAGGATCTCGCCCTCCTCGCGGCCCACGGCGAAGACCGGGCCGGAGAAGCCGCAGGAGAGGATGTTGTGGAGGGCCACGAAGCCGAACTTTCCCGGATGGCTCGAGACGCCGGTGACGACGACTCCCCGGGGCTCGAAGAGGGGGGTGAGGTCGCGGGCCATCAGGCGGTTTCGACCAGCGCATCGACGGCGACCGGTCGGCCCTCGACGACGATCAACGGGTTCAGGTCGACGGACTGGATGTCCGGGTCAGCGGCGATCCGGGAGAGCGCCATCAGGGTGTCGGCGAGGGCCTCTCGGTCCACGGCCGGTTCCCCGCGGAACTCGCCGAGCAGGGATTGTGCACCGAGGTCGTCGATGAGGTCGAGGGCATCACCGTGCTCGAGGGGCGCCAGCCGGAAGGCCACGTCGGCGACAGCTTCGGCGAGGATGCCGCCGAGTCCCAGCATGACGCAGGGCCCGAACTGCTCGTCCCGGACCAGTCCGGCGATGAGTTCCCGGTTGCCGTGCACCATCGTGCTGACCAGCAACCCGACCTCTCCGTCCTCGGGTCGGGCGGCGGCCAGCAGGTCGGCGGCGGCCGCACCGGCCTCGTCCCGCGACGAGAGGCCCAGTCGGACGAGGCCGCGCTCGGTCTTGTGGGCGATGGCGTCGCCACAGAGCTTGACAACGACAGGGAGCCCGAGTGCCTCAGCGGCCTCGGCAGCCGACCCGGCGTCGGAGGCTGTCGTCCACGGGGAAACCGCCACGCCGGCGTCTTCGACGAGTCGGCGCGAGTCGGCTTCGGACAGGGTGGGCATCGCGAGTGCCTAGCACGCGCCGGCGGTCGGTCGTCAGGTGGCCGGGCCTACCCGCCGAGTTCGACCAGTTCGGCGTAGCCGGGCTTGATGACGTCCTCGATGATGCCGAGGCGCTGGTCGAAGGGGGCGAAGGCGCTCTTCATGCCGTTGATGGTGAGCCAGCGGAAGTCGGTGAGCCCCCACCCGAACGCGTCCCGGAGGGCCTCGAACTCGGAACTCATGGACACCCCGCTCATGAGGCGGTTGTCGGTGTTGACGGTGACCCGGAATCCCAGTGACCGCAGGGTGCCGATCGGATGCTCGGCGATCGAGGCGGCGGCGCCGGTGTGCACGTTGGAGGTGGGGCAGAGCTCGAGAGGGATGCGCCGGTTGCGGACGAAGGCGGCGAGGCGTCCCAGTCGGTGGGAGCCGTCGGCGTCGGTGGTGATGTCGTCGACGATGCGGACGCCGTGTCCGAGTCGCTCGGCGCCACAGAACTGGATCGCCTCCCAGATGGAGGCCGGGCCGAAGGCCTCGCCGGCGTGGATCGTGAAGTGGAAGTTCTCGCGCTGGAGGTACTGGAAGGCCTCGAGGTGCAGCGTGGGCGGGTAGCCGGCCTCGCGTCCGGCGATGTCGAAGCCGACCACGCCACGGTCCCGGTATCGCACGGCCGCCTCGGCGATCTGCAGGGAGTCGGTGTCGGTGCGCATCGCCGTAAGGAGGGTGCCGACCGTGAGGCCCGTGCCGGCAGAGCCCTCGGCGAATCCGGCCAGCACGGACTCGATGACCTCGTCGAGGGTGAGGCCCTGCTGCGTGTGGAGTGACGGGGCGTACCGGACCTCGGCGTACACGACCCCGTCGGCGGCAAGGTCGGCGGCGCATTCGGCGGCGACCCGGTGGCAGGCATCGGCCTGCTGCATGACGCCCACCGTGTGGGCGAAGGTCTCGAGGTAGAGGCCGAGGTCGCGCCTGTCGGCACCACGCACGAACCAGGCAGCCAACTCGTCGACATCGGTGGAGGGAAGGCCGTCGTAGCCGTGGAGGTCGGCCAACTCGATGACGGTGGCCGGACGGAGGCCGCCGTCGAGGTGGTCGTGCAGGACGACCTTCGGTGCTCGCCGGATGGTCGCCGGATCGGGGATCGTGGTTGATTCCTCCATGGGGCAGGCTACCGAAGCGCCGCTGGCACCGGAAGGGCCACCCATGCGAACTAGCGTCCGGTCGGTGGGGCGCACCAGATACCTGGCCGACACGATCCTGACGTGTGACGAAGCGGGAGCGGTGCACGCCCCGGGTGCACTCGACGTCGAGGACGGCCGCGTCGCCTGGGTAGGTGCCGGAGCGGAGGCACCGGCGATCGACGGGATCGAGGTCCGGGACCTCGGCGGGCTGGTGATGCCGGGACTGGTGAACGCCCACTGCCACACCCCGATGACGCTCGTACGCGGCGCCGGCGACGGGCTTCCGCTCTGGCGCTGGCTGACGGAGGCCATGTGGCCCCGCGAGGGCCGGTTGACGTCCGAGGACGTCTGGTGGGGGATGACGCTTGGTTCCGCCGAGATGCTGCGGTCCGGCGTGACCACGAGCTGCGAGATGTACCTCCACGAGGAGGCCGTGGTGGAGGCCGTGCAGGCGTCCGGCGGACGGCTGGTGATGACCCCCGGCGTGCTGTCGATCGGACACGGCGAGGGACGCCCGGAGGAGGTCGAGGCCTTCCACACCCGACACCACGACCCCGCCGGTCGGATCACCGTCGGTGTCGCCCCGCACTCCGCCTACGACCTCGGCGTCGAACGAGTCGCCGAACTGGCCGACCTGGCCCGTCGGCTCGACGCGGTTCTGCACATCCACGTCGCCGAGACCAACCAGGAGAGCGCCGAACTCGAGGCCCGGCACGGCTCCAGCATCGTGCGGATCCTCGCCGACCATGGCGTGTTCGGCGGGAAGGTGCTCGCCGCCCACTGCGTCTGGGTCGACGACGACGACATCGGTATCCTCGCCGACCACGGCGTAGCGGTCGCCCACTGCCCCGTGTCCAACATGAAACTGGGTTCGGGGGTCGCACCGGTGGCGGCCATGCTCGAGGCCGGTGTGACCGTGGCCCTCGGCACCGACGGGCCGGCGTCGAACGACACCCTCGACCTCTGGGAGGAGGTCAAGATCGCTCCGCTCCTGGCACGCGTCACGGGACTGGACGCCACGCTGGTCGGGCCTGCCGAGGTTCTGGCCATGGCGACGCGAATCGGGGGCGGGGCGGTCGGCCTCGACGACGTGGGTGCACTGGCCCCCGGTTGGGCTGCCGACTTCCTGCGGCTCGACCTGGACCACAGTTCCTTCGTTCCGGTGACCGAACCGTCCGAGTTGCTGGCCCACGTGGCCTGGTCGGGTGGCGACCGTCGGGTCAGCGACGTGTGGGTCGCCGGCGAGCCGGTCGTGGCCGGCGGCGTCGTGCTGCACGTCGACGAGGAGCGGGCGCGGGCCGAGGTACAGCAGCGGGCTGAACGGCTGGCGACTGGATGAGCGCTCCGCTAGGAGCCGACGAGGTCGCCGCGATCCTCGGTTTGGTCCCGCTTCCGGAGGAGGGGGGCCGCTGGGCGCAGACGGTGCTGGACGGCGACTCGAGCGCCATCCACTACCTGCTCGCCGACGGCGACTTCTCGGCGATGCACCGGCTCGACGGACAGGAGGTGTACCACCACTATGCGGGGGCGCCGGTGGCCCTGCTGCTGCTGTTCCCCGACGGCTCTGCGGCGGAGGTCCTCATGGGCGACGACCTGGCGGCGGGCCAACGGCCCCAGGTGGTCGTTCCGGCCGGCGTTTGGCAGGGCTCCTCGACGTGCGGGGAATGGACCCTGCTGGGCACCACCATGGCACCCCCCTATACGGACGAGGGCTTTGAACTGGGCCGACGCGACGAACTACTCGCCGACTGGCCGTCGGCGGCAGGGCGGATCGCCGAGTTGACCCGCGGGTAGTCGCGCCTTTCGACTACCAGGTCGGGCGGGCCAGGACGCCACCGTCGACGACGAGGTCGGTTCCCGTGATCCAGCCCGCCAGCGGCGAGGCAAGGAACGCAACGGCATCGGCCACGTCCTCCGGTGTGCCGAGGCGGCCGAGGGGCGCCGCCGCCAGCCAGCGCTCGACGCCCTCCGGCCAGCGGTCGGTCAGCCCGCCGTCGTCGATCAGGCCCGGCGAGACGCTGTTGACGCGGATTCCGCGTGGCCCGTACTCGAGGGCGGCGGAGCGGGTGAGCATTACGAGTCCGGCCTTCGCCGCTGCGTAGTGGCCGTGTCCCGGCGCCGGCTGGTGTGCCTCGATGGAGGCGACGTTGACGATGCAACCGCCCTGCTCCCGTTCCTCGGCGGCGAGGGCGTCGGATGCGGAACGGATCAGGAGGTGGACGGCGCGCAGGTTGACGTGGAAGACGGCGTCCCAGGCACCGGCGTCGACGTCGGCGAGCGGTTCGACCGTCTGGACGGCGGCGTTGTTGACCAGGATGTCGAGTTGGCCGTAGGCGTCGAGTGCCTGGCCCATGAGCGCTTCCGGTCCGCCGTCGGCGGCGAGGTCGGCGACGAGGCAGCGGGTGCCGAGTTCGTCTGCCAGTGCCGACGCACGGCCGGTGGTCCGGTGGACGCCGAGCAGGACACGGGCGCCGTGGGCAGCCAGGGTCGTCGCTATGGCCGCTCCGATCGGGCCGTTGGCCCCCGTGACCAGGGCGACCCGGCCGTCGAGGTGGCATCGGTCGCCGTCGGTGTCCATCAGCGACCCCCGTGGGACGCGGTTTCGGCGCCTGTAGGTGGATCGCAGCATTCCCGGACCGGGACAAGGACGTGGTAACGAGGCAGGTACATACCAGCCCGACGGTTCATAACTCAACATTAGGGCGAAGAAAGGCCCGCTGGCTCCCCGCCACAGAGGGTCGAGGGCCAGTGGGCCGACTGAAGGGGTTCTTGGCTAGGTCCTGAACATCTGGGATAATCACCGCATGGACGAGACGTCAGAGGCCGGCGAGCTGGACCCGGCTGATAGTCGCGGGTTCCTGAAGCGCCTCTTGGAGGCGATGGGGGCCATCTGGAAGATGGGTGACCAGTCCGAGAAGGGACGCACCCGAGGCCCGTGGGTGGGCTAGGCCATGCGAGCGAGGGTAGTCAGGTGACCGGGGAGCGGACGGATCCGTACCCGCCGACGGTCGAGTACGTCGACGGCGCTGTGGTGCTCCTGGACCAGACCGCCCTGCCAGAGGCCGAGCGGTACGTCCGCTGCGAGGGTTGGCAACGGGTGGCGCAGGCGATCGTCGACCTCGAGGTGCGCGGCGCCCCGGCCATCGGGATCACTGCGGCATTCGGCCTCGCCCTTGCCGCCGAGGGGTCGGAGGCAGGCTCGGCCGACGGGCTCCTGGCCGAACTCGGAGAAGTGGCGGAGGCGCTGGTCGCCACCCGGCCGACGGCTGTCAACCTTGCCTGGGCGGTCGAGTCCGTTCTCGGCGAGGCACGTGGTGCCGCCGGGGGAGGCACAGAGGACGTCCGCCGGGCGGTCATCGGCTGTGCGCAGCGCCTCGCCGCCGAGGACCTTGCCACCTGCCGGGCCATCGGGGACGCCGGGGCGCCCCTGCTGGTCGGCATCGACGAGGTCATCACCCACTGCAACGCCGGAGCGCTAGCCACGGTCGGCTACGGCACGGCGCTCGGCGTGATCCGCTCGGCGCACCTCGACAACCCGGACCTCCACGTCTGGGCCGACGAGACCCGGCCGGTGTTCCAGGGGGCCCGTCTCACCGCCTTCGAACTGGGACGGGACGGGATCGCCTGCACGGTGATCGCCGACGGCGCAGCGGCCTCCGTCCTGCGCGGAGGCAGGGTCGGGGCCGCCATCGTGGGCGCCGACCGGATCGCCGCCAACGGCGACGTCGCCAACAAGATCGGCACCTACGGGCTGGCGGTGGCGGCCCGCCACCACGGCGTTCCGTTCTACGTCGCCGCCCCGCTGTCGACGATCGACCCGGACACCGGCGACGGATCCGCCATCGAGATCGAGCAGCGCCCGGGCGTCGAGGTCGCCGAGTACCGGGGGAGTGCGATCACGCCGGTCGGTGCAGCGGTGTACAACCCGGCCTTCGACGTGACGCCCGCCGACCTCGTCGATGCCATCATCACCGAGGCCGGGGTTTTGCGTGCGCCCTACGGTCCGGCCATCGAGGCGGCGCTCGGCGGCCGGGGCACCAAGGCAGGCGGGTAGGTGTGTCAGGCGGCGTCGGTGCCGGCCGTCATCAGGCGGCCGATCGCGGCGCGATCGAGATCAGCCGCATCGGCGATCGCCACCAGGCGTCCCTTGAAGATCACGCCGATCCGGTCGGACAGGCTGAGAATCTCGTCGAGCTCTGCCGAGATCAGGAGAACGGCGACCCCGTTATCGCGCTGACCGACGATCTGCTGGTGCACGAACTCGATGCTGCCGACGTCGATGCCCCGCGTCGGCTGCGAGGCCACGAGCAGGCGTGCGCCGCGTGACAACTCACGGGCGGTGATGACCTTCTGCTTGTTGCCGCCGGACAACGAGCGTGCAGGTGCTCGGATCGATTCCGTCCGGATGTCGTAGTCGGCGACGAGACGCTCGGCCTCGTCGTTGATGGCATCGTGCTGGCGGAGTCCCCGCCGGGCGTAGGGCACCCGGAAATAGCGGTTCAGGACCAGGTTGTCGGCGATCGAGTGCGGTCCGATGAGGCCGTGCTTCTCGCGGTCCTCGGGAATGTGGGCGACGCCCAGTTCGCTGATCTGGCGGGGCGTGCAGCCGGTGATGTCGGAGCCCTCGAGCAGGATGCTTCCGGAGTCGGACATGCGTAGGCCGGTCATGGCCTCGACGAGTTCCCGCTGGCCGTTGCCGTCGACCCCGGCGATGCCGAAGATCTCGCCGGCCCGCACTTCGAGCGAGAGTCCGTCGACGGCCGGACGGTCGCGGTCGTCGCGGACGTGGAGGTCCCGAATCTCGAGGACCCCGGCCTCGGGCCGTGCTTCGGTCTTCGCCACCCGGAGGACCACGCTGCGTCCCACCATCATCTCCGCCAGGCCTGCCTGGTCGGTCTCGGCGGGTGTCGTGGAGCCGACCACCCGGCCGCCGCGCATCACGGTGACCCGGTCGGCGACCGCCAGTACCTCGCGGAGCTTGTGGGTGATGAACACGATGGCGACACCCTCGGCGGCAAGCCCCCGGAGTACCTCGAGGAGGTGGTCGGTCTCCTGGGGGGTGAGCACGGCCGTCGGTTCGTCGAGGATCAGGACGTCGGCCTTCCGGTAGAGCGCCCTCAGGATCTCGACCCGCTGCTGCATGCCGACTGGCAGGTCCTCGACAGTCGCCCGTGGATCGACTTCGAGTCCGAAGCGCTTGCCCAGTTCGCCCACCTCGGTGGCGGCCCGGTCGATGTCGAGGAGGCCGCGCGCCCTGGTGGGTTCGTGTCCGAGCACGATGTTCTCCGCCACGGTCAGGACGGGAACCAGTTGGAAGTGCTGGTGGACCATGCCGATGTGGTGGTCGATCGCGTCGTGCGGACTGTCCATGCGGACCGGAGCGCCGTTGACGCGCACCTCTCCCTCGTCGGCCCGGTAGAGGCCGAACAGGATGTTCACGAGGGTGCTCTTGCCGGCGCCGTTCTCGCCGAGCAGTGCATGGATCTGTCCCTTTTCGACCCGCAGGTTCACGTCCTGGTTGGCGACGACGGTGTCGAAGCGCTTGGAGATGCCGACGGCCTCGAGTGCTGGAGGATCGCTCGTCGGGGACTGGGTGGTCGTGTTGTCCATGTCCGCTATTCCCGGCTGTAGGGCTGGCCGATGGAGGCCGGCGGTCGGGCCCGGCCGACGAACCCGGCGACCACGACGATGGTGACGATGAAGGGCATCATTCCGATGAACTGTGGATCGTCGGCCAGCCAGCCCCGGAACTGGAACTGGGTCTGGACGGCGTTGGCGTAGCCGAACAGCAGGGCGGCTCCCCAGGCGCCGACCGGATTCCATCGACCGAAGATCATCACGGCCAGTGCGACGAAGCCCTTTCCGTTGGTCATCAGCCGCTCGAAGGAGCCGACGGCCTCGAGGCTGAGGTAGGCGCCGGCCAGCCCGGCGAGCCCACCACCGAGCATCAGGTTCATGTATCGGATCCGTACCACCGATACACCGGCGGTCTCGGCGGCGCTGGGATGTTCGCCGACGGCGCGGGTGCGCAGGCCCCAGGTGGTGCGGAACAGTGCGTACCAGAGCACCGGAACGAGCAGCAGCGTGATGTAGGTGAGTGGCCGGTTCGAGAAGAAGACGCGTCCCACCACCGGAAGGTCGGCGAGTGGCCCCATCTTGATCATGCTGGTCTTGCCGGACGGTAGGGAGCGGCCCTGCTGGAAGAAGAAGCTGGTGAGGCCGATCGCAGCGATGTTCATTACGGTGCCGGCGATGATCTGGTCGCTCTGGAGGCTGACCGAGAGGAACGCCAGGAAGGCGCCCATGAGCATCCCGCAGCCGATGCCGGCGGCGACGCCGAGCAGGAGGTCGCCCGTCGACGACGCCACGACGAACCCGGCGAATGCCGACATGAGCATCTGGCCCTCGATGCCGATGTTGATGACCCCGGACCGCTCGCAGAGGATTCCGCAGAGTGCGCCGAGTACGAGCGGTGTCGACTGCCGCAGAGTGGCGGCGAGGACCGCAGTCGTCTGTGGCTGCTGGAACTCGGCGGTGAACAACGTGAACGCCACCAGGAAGGCGGCGGTGGCGAACCACCAGCGGTAGCGGGTGAGCATGCTCATGCGTCGCCCCAGTGTGCGCCGACCGAGATGTCGCTGGACTCACGGCGGCGCAGGACCCACTTGACCAGGATGGGTGTGGCCACGAACAGCAGCATCAGGGCCTCGATGATCTCGGTGATCTCGGGATCGACGTCGGCCTTGAATTGCATCATCGAGCCGCCGGCCTCCATGGCCCCGATGAGCAGGGCTGCGGGTATGACGCCGAGTGGATGGGTACGTGCGAGGAGGGCGATTGTGATGCCGTTGAAGCCGAGGCCGGCGTTGAAGCCAGGCTCGTAGCGACCGACGACGCCCTGGGTCTCGATGGCACCACCGAGGGCGGCGAGCATTCCGCTGATGGCCATGGTGAGGATGATGATCCGGGAGACCGAGATGCCGGCGTAGCGGGCGGCCTCGGGGTTCAGGCCGACCGAGCGGATCTCGAAGCCGAAGGTGGTGCGTTCGAGTAGGTACCAGCAGGCGATCGCTGCGGCGACCGAGAGGGCGAACCCGGTGGGGAGATGGTCCCATCGGGGAATCTCGGCGCTGGTCTCGATGGCCGGGGTCCGGACGATGATCCCGGGTTCGCGCCAGACTTTCGAGGTCAGCCAGTCGGTCAGGTTGAGGGCGACGAAGTTGAGCATGATCGTGGTGATCACCTCGTGGGCGCCCCTGGTGGCCTTGAGGACGCCGGCGATCATGCCCCAGAGGGCACCGCCGAGGGCCCCGACGAAGAGGGCGAGCGGGATGTGGATGATCCACGGCAGGCCGGTGACTCCGTAACCGATGGCGCCGGCGAACAGTGCACCGATGACGAGCTGCCCCTGGCCACCGATGTTGAACAGGCCGGCCTTGAAGGCGAAGGCGACGGCGAGACCGCCCATCACGAGTGGGGTGGCCTTCTCCAAGGTGCGGCCGATGCCCTTGCGGTCGGCGAGCGCTCCGTCGTAGAGGGCCCGGTAGGCCTCGAAGGCGTTCAGGCCGGAGAGTTCGATGATGATCGCTCCGACAGTGATCGCCAGGACTACGGCGAGGACGGGGACCAGCGCGGCGCGCAGCAGGTTCACCGGTGCGTACGCCTGCCGCTGGTTGCTCGCTCTGTCGTCATCGACCGCTCCTGTGGCTCCGCCGGATCGCGGCACCGTAGCCCACCCCCTCGGGCGATCAGGAACCCCTGCGGCTCAGCCGGCGGAGGCGGTGACCGTGGTCGTGATTCCACCGCGGACGCCCTGTCCGAGGGTGACCGAGACAGCGGTGTCGACTGCGCTGGCGAGGTGGGCGGCGATCTCGGGAGCCAGGTGCTCGGCAAAGATGCCGCGGCCGTCGAAGGTGCGCAGGTAGAGCTTGAGCGACTTGGTCTCGATGCAGCGCTCGACCGGTGTGTAGGCGATCTCGACGGCGTAGAAGTCAGGTTGTCCTGTCACCGGGCAGGCAGCGGTCAGCTCGGTGGAGTGGAACCGGACCAGTTCGACGGGACCTTCAACTGGGAACGTGTCGATCCGGGAACCCGGTTCCGCATCCGATCTGCCGAGGGCGGGTTCGTTCACGGGACCGGGAAGGTGACGACAGGTGGTGGCGGGTGGGCGGGAAGGCCGCGCCGGGTCAGCTGTTGCGGCCGAAGTTGGGCTTGCGCCCGTGGTTCGCCTTCTTGCGGCGGGCGTTGGCCTTCTGGCGGCTGGTGCGCTTCGACATGGCCGGAAGGCTAACGGCGACATCGTCGATCAGCGCCCTGGCCAGGGTGTGGCAGATGCCGCAGGGGGCAGAAGGCCTCGCCACGTAGCCTGAGCGGCCGGCCCAACACGGGGCTGCGTGAGCGCAGGAGTGACGGTGGAGCGATTCGGCTTCGTGGGGCTTCCCAATGCGGGCAAGTCCTCCCTCTACAACGCACTGGCAGGTGGTGGTGCCTTCGCGGCCCCGTACGCCTTCGCCACGACCGATCCGAAGGTCGGTGTCTCCAAGGTGCCCGACCGGCGCCTCGACCTGCTGGCCGCCATGAGCTCGTCCGCCAAGGTGGTGCCGGCCAGCGTGCAGTTCACCGACATCGGCGGGCTGGTCGAGGGGGCGGCCTCGGGTGAGGGCCTGGGCAACCGGTTCCTCGCCGGAATCCGCGAAGCCGACGCCATCGTGTTCGTCCTTCGGGCGTTCCGTGACGGCGACGTTCCGGGTCCGACGGATCCGCTCGAACACCTGAGGGTTGTCGAGATCGAGCTGGCGCTCGCCGACCTCGAGACGGTCGAGAAACAGGTGGGGCGGCAACGCCGGGCCTCCAAGGGCGATCGGTCCCTGGCCGGTGCCGTCGACGCACTGGAGGCGGCACGGATCCACCTCGAACAGGGCACCCCGATCTACCGGAGCAACCTTCGTCCCGCCGAACGCGACCTGCTGGCTCCGTACTTCCTGCTCACCGACAAGCCGGTCGTGGCCGTGGTCAACCTCGATGAGGAACAGGTCGAGGATCCGGACCCCGTGCTGGCCCCGGTCGTCGATGAACTCGACGGCGCCGATGTGGTCGGCATGTGCGTCCAACTCGAGGCCGAGGCGGCGCTGCTGGCCGCCGACGAGCGGACCGAAATGCTCGAGGGACTCGGCCTGGGCGAGGGGGCGCTGCCGCGCTTCATCCACGCCGCCTACCACTGCCTGGGCCTGCGCACCTTCTTCACCACCGGCGAGAAGGAGAGCCGGGCGTGGACGTTCCGTGCCGGGTCGACGGCCCCGGAGTGTGCCGGGCGGATCCACACCGACTTCCAGCGGGGCTTCATCCGGGCCGAGACCATCCACTGGGACGTGCTCCTGGAGGCTGGCTCCTATCCGAAGGCCCGTGAGTCGGGCCTGGTCCGCAGCGAGGGCAAGGAGTACCTGCCAGTGGACGGGGACGTGTTGGAGTTCCGCTTCAACGTCTGATCCCCGTCGGTGCCCTGCAGGGCCGGAACCGTTCAGTACATGGTCGTGCGGGTCAGGTGGTGGGGGCGCAGGGTGGGGAAAGCCGCGTGGTAGGTGCTCCAGAGTCGGAAGTCGACCTGAGGGATGACGACCTGCCGGTCGGCGGGCCGGATCGCGTTGATGGCATCGGCCAGTAGGGCGGTGGCGAAGATGGTGTGGGCCCGAATCTCGATCTCCTGGTCGGAGTCCCTGGAGATGAGGTCCTTGCGCGCGATCCGGTCTACGAGATCGTCGGTGTATTCGAGGATGTCCATGGCCTCGAGGGCGACGGGGAGGATGTAGTCGGCGAAGGCGGTCATGTGGTCGAGGTCCCGGATGGCGAACGTTCCGGTGCCGGAGAGCGCCACGTGGAGCGACCAGAGGCAGAGTTGGCCGAGCTTGTAGAGGACGACGGGCTGGCCGTGGTAGTCGCTGATGTCGGCGAAGCGCGGAAACTCGACGGTCAACCGTTCGAGCAAACCGTTGCCGTCGGCGTAGACAGCAGGTTCGCACGAGCGCACGAAGTTGTGGAATCGGCCATCGTGCCTCTCGACCAGGACCGCCCCGATCTCGTTGAGGATCCGCGTGCGCTCGTCGAGCATCGGGATCTCGATGCTGCCTTCAAAGATCCGGGCCAGGTCTGTCGACGTGACGGTGGCGAGGAATTTCCCATCGAGGATGGGGATACCTGCCCGGAACGCCTGATGGATCCTCGCGTAGAGGGCCTCGGCGTCGGCCCAGGTGCGGCCCAGGTAGTCGGCTTCGAACCTCTGGCCCGTTTCGAAGTCGGTGTATGCGAAGTTGAGTGACGAGATCAGCAGGGTGGCGTCGATGATCGATTCGGGGTCGGGTCCGAAGTCGAACGGCCCCTCGATCGAGCCATCAGGTCCGGCAAAGTCCTCGTAGGCCATCCATTTGGCCACCCGGTCGATCGCCTCGAGGGAGGTCCGGACGTGCAGGGAGGATTCGACCACTGGTACGACCGATCGGAGGACCGGACTCTCCCAGGCGTTGCTTCTCGGCATGTGGTCCTCCGCTCGTCGACGGCTTCGGGGCCGAGTGTCGCTCGGCCCGGGTGGCGGGGACGAGGTGGGCCCATCCCGGTCGCCGTCGCCGTCCTCGGTAACGTCAGGCGTCGAGTTGGTCGAGGTCGGAGGAGGAATGGTGGTGGGTTCGGATTCAGCAAAGGGTCATGTTCTCGTCGTCGGTTCCACGATGATCGATCTCGTCGCCTACACACAGCGGGTACCGGAGGCGGGCGAGACTCTCGTGGGAGACCGCTTCCAGATGGGCTTCGGGGGCAAGGGCGCCAACCAGGCGGTCATGGCGTCGCTGGTCGGAGCGAAGGTGACGATGGCCAACGCCGTCGGCGACGACTCCTATGGGCGAATGACGATCGAGAACCTCGGGTCGTTCGGGATCGACACCGACCACGTGCACGTCGTTCCCGGGGAGAGCGGTGTCGCACCCATCTGGGTCGAGGCGGACGGCACCAACAGGATCATCATCGTCCCGGGTGCCAACGACAGCCTGACGGCGGCGATGGCCGTCGAGGCCGTCGCATCGTTCGACGACCTGGCCATCGTGGTCGGCCAACTCGAAGTTCCCCAGACGGCGACCGCAGCGGCCTTCGGCGAGGCGCGACACCGGGGAGTGATCACGGTCCTCAACCCGGCACCGGCGGCAGAGTTGGATCCCGAACTGCTACAGGTGACCGACTGGCTGATCCCCAACGAGGTCGAGTTCTCGATCCTGACGGACGGTGCGCGAACCGATGACGGGGCCCTTGTCGCCTATGCGGAACAGACCGGCACACGGCTGCTGGTCACCCTCGGCGGCGACGGCGTCGCCTTCGTGGCCAAAGACGGCACCGTGTCGAGGTTCCCCGCCGACCGGGTGGAGCCCGTTGACACCACCGGCGCCGGCGATGCGTTCGTGGGCGCCTTCGTGGCAGGCCTGGCGACGGGACTCGACGTGGTGTCGGCCATCCGGCTCGGAACGTCCTGCGCCGGCGAGAGCGTCACCCGCCCCGGGACGCAGACGTCGTTTCCCTCGCGGGAACGGTGCGGTGAGCTTCTCGCCGCCTGTTCCTGAGCTGGACGACGGCATCTACGCTGCATGGCATGGCATGGCTGGTCTGTGGCGAACGGGTGTTGGCCAGCCTGGAGTTGGCGAACACGGCGTCCCAGCGTCGTCGGGGCCTGCTGGGCCGCGACGACGTCGATGGGGCGATGCTCCTGAAGCCGGCCCGCCGGGTGCATTCCATCGGCCTGAGGTTCGCCATCGATGTCGCACATCTCGACGCCGACCTCACGGTGTTGCGCATCACGACCATGGAACGCAACCGGATCGGGCGACATGTCCGCGGGGCGCGGGCCGTCCTCGAGTCCGAGGCCGGCTCCTTCGGCAGGTGGGGAATCACCGTCGGTGACGAGTTGGCGGTGCGCGATTGAACGCTTCGCCGGCAATGGGACGGTTGGTCCTGGTCGCCACGCCGATCGGAAATCTCGGTGACCTGTCGGCCCGTGCGGTCGAGGTGTTGTCGGCGGCCGACGTCGTCGCCTGTGAGGACACCCGCCACAGCGGTCGCCTCCTGCAGCATGCGGGGATCACCGACACCCGTCTGATGAGGCTCGATGCCCACACCGAGGACCGGGCCACTGACGACGTGTTGCGACGCCTCGGGGAAGGCCAGGTCGTTGCGGTGGTGACGGATGCCGGCACCCCGGGGATCTCCGATCCGGGCGAGCGGCTGGTCCGGAGGGTGGTCGAGGCCGGGTACGGGGTCTCGGTGGTGCCGGGTCCCTCGGCACCCATCGCAGCCCTCGTGGCGAGCGGCCTTCCGACCGAGCGCTGGTGCATGGAGGGGTTCCTTCCCCGCAAGGGAGCCGCCAGGGCTGATCGGCTGGCCGAGCTGGCGGTCGAGGAACGCACGATGGTCCTGTTCGAGTCGCCACGCCGGCTGGCCGCGACGCTGACCGACCTTGCGGCGGCTCTGGGCGACGGTCGTCGGGCATGCGTGGCCCGTGAGATGACGAAACTCCACGAGGAGTACGTGCGGGGCACGTTGCCCGAACTGGCTGACTGGGCGAGCCAGACCCCGAAGGGTGAAGTGGTCGTCGTCGTGGAGGGTGCCCCACCGGCCGACGAGGCCGACGATGCCAGGGTGCGGGCAACGGTGGCCGAGGCCATCGGCCGCGGTGCCTCGACACGCGACGCCGCCACCGAGGCGGCCCGCCTGCTCGGAGTGAGTCGGCGCCGTGCGTACCGCCTCGCCCTCGAGGCCTGACCGCCTGCTCTCCGGCGAAACCGGCCCGGTCCGCATCGGGGCCGCCGGTAGCCTCGGACGCCATGGCAGAGCCGCAGGTCCCGATACTCGTCGCGGTGGCGTGGCCGTACGCCTCCGGCTCCCGCCACCTGGGGCACCTCGCCGGTGCCTACCTCCCGGCCGACGTCTTTGCCCGGTTCCAACGGTTGGCCGGCAACCGGGTGTTGATGGTCAGCGGCTCCGACATCCACGGCACCCCCATCACGGTGCGGGCGGACGCCGAGGGGGTCACTCCGGTCGAGATCGCCGACCGCTACCACGCCGAGTTCCTGGATGCCTGGGAGCGCCTGGCGATCTCCTGGGACTGCTACACGTCGACCGGCACCGAGAACCATGCGGCCGTGACGCACGACGTCTTCCTGCGACTGCTCGAGAAGGGCTACATCGACCGGCGGACCAGCGAGCAGTTCTACGACGCTGAGGCGGGCCGCTTTCTGCCCGACCGGTACATCGAGGGCACCTGTCCGCATTGCGGCTACGCCGAGGCGCGGGGCGACCAGTGCGAGGACTGCGGTCGCACCCTCGATCCCGAGGAACTCGTCGACCCCCGCTCGAAGATCACGGGTGCCGAGCCGGAGGTGCGTTCCACCGAGCACTTCTACCTGCGGCTCTCCGACTTCGGGGAGTCGCTCGGCTCATGGCTGGACGGCCGCGAGGGCTGGCGCCGCCACGTCCTCAACTTCTCGAAGGGCTGGATCGAAGAGGGCCTCCAGGACCGTGCCATCACCCGCGACCTCGAGTGGGGCGTGGCCGTGCCGGTCGACGACCTCGGCGCCGGCAAGCGCATCTACGTCTGGTTCGAGGCGGTCATCGGCTATCTCTCCGCCGCCAAGGAGTGGGCGCAGCGACAGGGCGACCCCGAGGCGTGGCGTGACTGGTGGGAGGGCGACGAAGCCCGGTCCGTCTACTTCATCGGCAAGGACAACATCCCGTTCCACACGATTATCTGGCCGGCGATGCTCTCTGGCTACGGCGGCCTGAACCTGCCGACCGACGTGCCGGCCAACCAGTACCTGACGTTCAAGGGGGGCAAGGCATCGGCCAGTCGGGGGGTGGGCTTGACGATCGGGGAGGGCCTCCGGCTCTTCGAGCCGGACGGGCTGCGCTACGCCCTTGCGGCGTCGCTCCCAGAGCAGAGCGATACCGACATCTCGGTCGAGGAGATCGCCCGGCGCATCAACGAGGAGCTCGTAGCCACCTGGGGCAACCTCGTGAACCGGGTGCTGTCGATGGTGCATGTGAGGTGTGAGGGTGCCGTGCCGGAGCCCGGCGACCGTACCGATGCCGACACGGAACTCGTGGCCGGTGTCGACGCTGCCCTGGTGGTGGCCGCCGATCAGATCGACCGGGTCGAGCTCCGTGCGGCGCTGCGAACGGCGATGGAGGCAGCGGCGGGAGTCAACGCCTACCTGAACGCCACCGAGCCGTGGAATCTGGCCAGGACCGACCTCGATCGGGCCCGTGTGGTGCTCGGCACGGCACTCGACGCCGTCAACGGGGTCCGGGTGGCGTTCACCCCCTACCTGCCGTTCTCGTCGGCTGCGCTCGACGAGGTCCTCGGACCGGTGGACGCCTGGCTTCGCCCGGAACTGTCGCCGGGCCTGCCGATCGGCAAGCCGTCACCCCTGTTCGCCAAGGTGGACGTGGAGGAACTCTTCGCTGACGACGATGGCGACACGGGGTGAGCGACACCTCGGACCTGCGCTGGTTCGACAGTCATTGCCACCTCGGTTCCGATGCGGCTGAGGCGATCGCCCGGGCCCGGGAGGCGGGTGTCGTGGGGATCATCACGGTTGGCACGGACCTGGAGGAGAGCCGCGCGGCCATCGACACGGCCCACAGGTTCGACAATGTGTGGGCGACCGCCGGCGTGCACCCGCACGAGGCCCGCTTCGGCATGGACGGCATCGTCGAACTCCTCGACGACGAGGTCGTCGTCGCCGTGGGCGAGGCGGGGCTCGACTTCCACTACGAGTATTCGCCGCGTGGCGTGCAGGCTGACGTGTTCGCCGCCCAGGTGGCGCTTGCCAACGAGCGCGGGATGCCCCTCGTGGTCCACAGCCGCGAAGCGTGGGAGGAGACCTTCGCGGTGCTCGACGCCGAGGGGGTTCCTGATCGGACGGTGTTCCACTGCTTCACGGGGGGTCCCGACGTGGCGGCGGCATGCCTCGAGCGGGGGGCGTTCCTGTCGTTCTCGGGGATCGTGACCTTCAAGGGCGCCGACGACGTCCGGGAGGCAGCGGCCGGCTGCCCGCTCGGGCGGGCGCTGGTCGAAACCGACTCGCCCTTCCTGACACCCGTTCCCCACCGGGGACGACCCAACGAACCGGCCAACGTGGTACACGTCGGAGCAGCGGTCGCCGAGGCGATGGACCGATCCGTGGCCGAGGTCGCCGCCGCGACATTGTCCACCACGGGTGGGTTCTACGGCATCGAATTGGTGTAGCGGACGGGTTATCACGGTTCCCTACGCGCGCTGCGTGGTGGATCTCGCGCGGATTCTGAATTGCGTGTTGCGTCACCGGTCGAGGCTTTCCTATGTTTGCACCTGGCTCTGGCGACCGACGATGGTCGTCACCAGAGGGGAAAGGGACAGGAGCTCTGGAGGCCAAACCCACCATCGAACGATGGCGGGTGCTCGTCGTGGTCCTTGCCACGATCGCAGCCCTGCCGATGTTCGTTTTCGAGAACCCGAACTCACCTGGAGCCGCCACTGAGGTGGCGGCTGCCGTCGCGCCCGAGCGCGCCCCCGACCTCGATGCCGAAGACACGTTGGAGACGTTGGTCATCGAGCTGGTCATGGATGCATCGGCCGACGAAGTCACCTTGGTGGTCCCTGATCTGCCCGATGTCACGGCTCCCATGGACACCGACCGGCTCGAGACCGAGGCGAGGGCGCAGGAGGGAATTCTCTTCGAGGCGGAGGCCCTGGCCCTTGCCGCCGAGATCGCCGAGGCCGAGTTCACCAGCCGTCAGGCCCTCGACGTGTTCCTCGAGGCCAAGGAGGCCGAGGCGCAGCGCCAGGTACAGCGTGCACGCCTGCGGGCCGAGGAGGAAGATCGCCGCGCCGAGGCGATCGCCACGCCTGGGCCGACCACCACGATTCCAGCGGCCAGCACGCCAGCCGCCGTCGGGCCGACCGCTGAGCAGTGGGAGGCCCTGCGCTTCTGCGAGTCGAGCGGCAACTACGGGGCGATCAGCCCCACCGGCAACTACCGGGGCGCCTACCAGTTCAGTCGGGTCACCTGGGACTGGATCGCCGGCATCTACAACCGACGCCTCGCCGGCCTCGATCCCGCCGAGGTGGCCCCGGCGGACCAGGACGCCATGGCACAGTCCCTCTACGACCTCCGGGGTCGTGGCCAGTGGCCGGTGTGCGGCCGGTACCTGCCGTAGCCGCGACCGGGTGATGCCCACCCGGATGCTCCCGTAGTGTCGGCTGTGTGACGCTCACCCGGACCGAGGCTCGAGGACTCCTCGACCGCTTTGGGATCCGGCCCAAGCGCTCGTTGGGCCAGAACTTCGTCGTCGAGCCCAACACGGTCCGCCGCATCGCCGAACTGGCAGGGGTCGGGGTCGGCGACCGCGTGGTCGAGGTGGGCCCGGGCCTGGGTGCGCTGACCCTGGCGCTGCTCGAGACGGGCGCCGAGGTCACAGCCGTCGAGATCGACGACGTGCTCGTCGAAGTGCTCGAGGAGGTGGCCGGCGACCACGGGTCCCTGCGCATCGTCCACGCCGATGCCATGGGGGTCGACTGGGAGTCGCTGCTGGGCGCCGGGCCTTGGACGCTGGTGGCGAACCTCCCGTACAACGTGTCGGTGCCCCTGGTCTGCGACCTGCTCGATGACGTGCCTGCCATCGTCCGCCTCGTCGTCATGGTGCAACTCGAGGTCGCCGACCGACTGGTCGCCAGCCCGGGCGACGACGCCTACGGCCTGCCGTCGGTGAAGGTGGCGTACCACGCCGAGGCGAGGAAGGTCGGCCGGGTGCCCCCGTCGGTATTCCTGCCCCGGCCGCGGGTGGACTCGGCGCTCGTCGACGTCGTGCGGCGCCCGGAGCCGTTGGTCGCCGCCGACCCGGAGTTGCTGTTCCGCCTCGTGCGGGCGGGCTTCGCCCATCGGCGCAAGATGCTGCGCGGTGCCCTTCGGGGCATCGTGGACGAGGCGGGGCTCGTCGCGGCCGGCGTGGACCCGACCCTGCGGGCCGAGGACCTCGACCTCGCTCAGTGGGCGGCGATCGCAGCGGGCGTGGCACGGTGAGCACCGAGTTGTTCGCCCCGGCGAAACTCACGCTGTCGCTGTGCATCACCGGTGTTCGTCCGGACGGCTTTCACGAGATCGACGCCGAGATGGTCAGCCTCGACCTCGGAGACCGACTGCTGGTCACGGAGGGCGATGGCCTCGACATCGTTGGTGTCGACGGCGGCCTCCACGTCGGGACCGACGACAACCTGGTGGGTCGGGCCTTGCGGCTCGCCGACCGGACGGCCCATGTCCGCATCGAAAAGGCCGTCCCTGCCGGAGCGGGCCTCGGGGGCGGCTCGTCGGACGCAGCGGCGATCCTGCGCTGGGCGGGAATCGACGACCTGGTCGCCGCAGCGTCGATCGGAGCAGATGTGGCTTACTGCCTCGTCGGGGGCCGGGCCCGGGTGACCGGCATGGGCGAGGTGGTCGAGACGCTTGCGTTCGAGGAGCGGACGTTCACGCTGCTCACGCCGTCCGTGGCCTGCCCGACGCCAGCCGTGTATCGACGCTGGGACCACCTCGACGGCCCGATCGGCGACCACGGCAACGACCTCGAGCCTGCGGCGGTCGACCTGGTTCCCGAACTCGTGCGGTGGCGTGACGAGTTGGCGGACGCGACCGGGCAGCGGCCGCGTCTGGCGGGGAGTGGCAGTACGTGGTTCGTGGAGGGGGAGTATCCGGGAGGGGGGCGCCAGGTCGTGCGGACGGTGCCGCCACTGGTGCCGTTGGCCTGAGGCCCGCTACCGACCCCGCATCCGCTTGGCGCGGGTGCGCTTGAGCATCTTGCGGTGCTTCTTCTTGCGCATGCGCTTGCGGCGCTTCTTGATCAGGGATCCCATGGCGGGCGACACCGTACCGGGACCGGACGCGGATGCCGCACAGCGAAGATGGAGTCTCGTATCGTGCGCGGGTGTCCGACACCGGCTACGTCCCCCCGTTCCCGAAGGGTTGGTACGTCGTCGCGGATGCCGAGGAGGTGCCGGGGCCCGATCTGGTGGCGTTCAGCGCCTTCGGTCGTGACCTCGTGCTGGGGCGCGATGCCGACGGTGCCGTGCGGGCGACACAGGATCTCTGCCCGCACGTCGGCGGGCTCTTCAGCCAGGGCGGCCGGATCACCGACGACTGCATCGTGTGCCCGTTCCACGGGTGGACGTTCGGTCCCGACGGGAGGTGCGTCGAGATTCCGGCCGGGGATCCCATCCCGGAACGGGCGAGGGTGAGGATGTGGGCGGTCCGGGAGCGGGAGGGCCACATCGAGGTGTTCCACTGCCGACGTGGGCAGGCGCCGGACCCGGACGCCGAGGTCCATGATCGACGTTGACCGGTTCCTCCTAGGCTCGCCCGGTCGTCCGTTCCACCGGAGGTAGCCCGCCATGTCCGACGTGATCCGAATGATCGGGGACCTGCCCGACCTCAAGCAGATCCCCAACGGCGAGAAGGTGCGCGGCACGTTCTCCGACGCCGAGATGCAGGGTCGGCTGGCCCGGCTGCGTGTGGTCATGGCGGAGCGGGGAATCGACGCTGCGCTCTTCACGTCGATCCACAACGTCAACTACTACTCGGACTTCCTCTACTGCTCGTTCGGCCGCCCCTACGGGCTGGTGGTCACCCAGGAGTCGTCCACGTCGATCTCGGCCAACATCGACGCCGGCCAGCCGTGGCGTCGGACCTTCGGCGAGAACGTGGTGTTCACCGACTGGCGGCGCGACAACTACGTGCGGGCCGTCCAGTCGCTGGTGTCCGCCGGCGGCCGCCTCGGCGTCGAGCACGACCACCTCAACGTGGCGCTGCTCGGAAAGGTCGAGGCCGCCCTGCCCGGTACGGAAGTCGTCGACATCGCCGGCGACTGCATGCGCCTGCGGATGCTCAAGTCCGACGAGGAGATCGCAGTCATCACCCAGGGCGCCCGCATCGGCGATGTCGGTGGCGCCGCCTGCGTGGAGGCCATCGCCGAGGGCGTGCCCGAGCACGAGGTGGCGCTGCACTCGACGCAGGCCATGGTCCGCGAGGTCGCCCGCACGTTCCCGCACGTCGAACTGATGGACACCTGGACCTGGTTCCAGTCGGGAATCAACACCGACGGCGCCCACAACCCGGTCACCTCGAAGCGGATCGAGCGGGGCGACATCCTGAGCCTCAACTGCTTCCCGATGATCGCCGGCTACTACACGGCGCTCGAGCGGACCCTGTTCTGCGAGGAGGCGTCCGACGAGCACCTCCGCATCTGGGAGGTCAACTGCCTGGTCCACGACGAGGGCAAGAAGTTGCTC
>Ga0115002_10000670_pt1 | contig 47831 bp, 51 predicted proteins | sample ArcticOcean_MG_C_8_FD_89576 | JGI IMG/M metagenome (GOLD analysis project Ga0115002, IMG submission 89576) | Marine microbial communities from western Arctic Ocean - ArcticOcean_MG_CB11_86 | ecosystem: Environmental > Aquatic > Marine > Oceanic | place: Arctic Ocean: Canada Basin | collected... | reverse complement strand
CGGGCACCGGCCGAAACGGCCGGGTCACAAAGCAGGACGTTCAAACAGCGATAGACGCTGGCCCGTCAACGTCGTCAACGTCATCAACGCCTGTTACCCAGCCGGGTCCTGTTGGCGAAGACCTGGTCATAGACCCGTCCCCGATACGTCGAATGATTGCGTCCCACATGGTTCGAAGCGTGAGCGAAATACCGCACGCCTGGAGCACGGTGGAAGTAGACATGACTGGGTTGGTTGCCTGCAGGACTGCACAACGACAGACGTTCCGCGAGCGACACGGCGTCGATCTGACATTTCTGGCGTTCACCATCTACGCCGTAGCCGGAGCGCTCAGGGACAATCCGCTGGTCAACTCAACCTGGGAAGACGGGAAGATCAGGCTCAAGGGCCGAGTGAATCTTGGATTGGCGGTCGCAGCTCCCGACGGGCTGGTCGTGCCGGTAATCCAGGACGCAGACCGTGAGGGTATCGCCGGACTCGCAAAGAAGATCGCTCCACTGGTGGAACGAGCACGCTCCGGTTCCCTTGCTCTGGCGGACGTTCAGGGTGGGACATTCACATTGAACAACACGGGCACGCTGGGATCGGTACTCGGCGGTGCGATCATCAATCACCCTCAGGCGGCCATTGTGACCACCGAGGCGATCGTCAAACGGCCTGTGGTGCTGTCTGGTCCACAGGGAGACTCGATCGCTATACGGTCGATGATGAATATCTGCCTATCGTTCGATCATCGGATTATCGACGGAGCTGAGGCGTCTGCATTTATGCAGGCCTTCAAGCGAAACCTTGAAGTGTGGACGTCGGATTCGGAGCTCAACTAGACGGAAGCCCTCAGAAGCTTCCCGGGTTGTTGATATGACTGACGGAATGCAGGTCCGATGGCTTGGGACGCAGCGCTATGACGATGCGCTGGCCCTTCAGCGTGAATTGCACGAGGCACGAGTGGTCGGTGAATTGCCTGACACCTTGCTTCTGCTCGAACACTCGCACGTCATCACGCTGGGCCGTCGTGCGACCGAATCACACGTCATTTCTGATGAGTCGACGTTGGCCGCAGCAGGGGTCGAGCTAAAAGAGACCGACCGCGGCGGTGAGGCGACCTATCACGGTCCCGGCCAACTTGTTGCGTACCCGATCATCGACATTCGCGCTCTGGGCCTTGGCCCGGTGAGCTACGTCGCCGCCCTTGAACGGGCAATCATCGACACGCTGACGGAGTATCTAGTTGACGCTCATCGCGTTGCTGGCCGGACCGGCATATGGGTCGGCGGAGACGGCAAAGATCCGGGGGATGGCAACAAGCCGGATGGCCGAAAGATAGCGGCCATCGGTGTGCGGATTAGCCGTGGGGTAGCGATGCACGGACTGGCACTCAACGTTGCACCAGACCTGGAGATGTTCGAACACATAGTGCCCTGCGGCATGCCGGGACTGGAAATCACATCCATCGAGGCCGAACAGGGCGCAGCACCACCCGTGAAGATTGTGGGTGAGGAGTTTACCGGCAAGCTGGCGGACGCGTTGGAAGTACTGCTGGCAGACAGCCGCCCCCTACAGGGTTAGAGGACGCTTCCTACTCAGGCCAGGAGCGGGACTCGATGTACCGATGCGCCGCTATCGCTGCCGTCGCACCGTCGCCCGCCGACGTCACAAGTTGACGTGCTGAGCCTGTCCTGATGTCTCCGACCGCATAAAGCCCCGGCGATGCCGTGCTCATCGAAACGTCTGTATCGACGTGCCCCCCGCCGTCCAGATCAACGAATTCAGAGAGGTAGGACGATCTCGGGTCGGTACCTACAAATATGAACACCCCGGCAACGTCCAGGGTCGATTCCTTGCCGGAAGCGTTGTCCTTGACCTTGACTCCATTCACCCCGGCGTCGCCGCCAAGAATTTCAGAGACCGTCTGTCCGAATCGGACCTCTATCTTGGCGTGGTCCTTAACTCTCTCCTGGAGAGCAGCCTGCCCTGAGAACTCGTCTCCACGTACAAGCATGATTATCCTCGACACGAAGGTCGTGAGCGATAGTGCTTCGTCCAGCGCTGTGTCACCACCGCCAACGACGGCAACCGTCTCATCAAGGAAGAACGCACCATCGCATGTCGCGCAGTTGGAGACGCCGCGTCCCTCAAACTCTGATTCTCCGTCCACCCCAAGTTTGGCGAAGTCAGAGCCGGTAGCGGCAATTACGGCCTTAGCACGGAACGTGCCTTCCGGCGTCGAGAGTGACAGGTACGGTTCTTCAGAATCCAGCGACTCGACTTCCATGAACATTCGCACTTCTGCGCCTGCTGCGGAGGCCTGTCGTTCAATCAAAGGTGCGAGGTCTGCGCCAAGTAGGCCGTCCGGGAAGCCTGGGAAGTTCTCGATCTTCTCGGCGTTGATGATCTGGCCGCCGGGCATCATGCCCTCAAGCACGACCGTCTTGAGTCCGAGACGTGCGCCGTACATGGCCGCAGTCAGTCCGCCGGCCCCTGCGCCGATCACAACAAGATCGAATCCCTCAGCCTGCTCTGCCATCAGTTCATTACTCCCAATATCGGCCACAGTACTTATTCGGCAACCACAATAAACGGGCGATTACGCCCTCGAATAATCGCCCCACGGGTCGGGCTAGATCATTCCTTGTTCTCGGACTTGCTTTAGAGAACTCTCAAACGCTTCCAACGTCCTGGCGATGTCCTCGTCCGAGTGGACGGCCATCGTGAGGAATCGACGACCGTTGTCGACTCCGTTGTTGAACATCGCCATCTTGAACTCATGATCGGCGTCTGAGGTGATCGGCGTTCCGGAAGGCGTGCCCTGGATGATGCCGTACTCGTCGATCTCGGCATCGATCCCTATACGTGTGTGGATCATCGATCCAATGCCATAGGCGTGTCCCGGGATCTCTACTCGGCCGAAAACCTCGTTGATGCCCTCTTTCAGCTTCTTCCCGACGGCGTCCGCCTTCTCGTTCACATCGCAGTTCGCCACCATCTCCAGTGCGGCGATGCCCGCTACTGCTGAGAGCGGGTTGCCGTTGAACGTGCCCTGGTGAAGCATCTGGCCGCGCTCGATCGTGTTGATAATGTCGGCCTTGCCTGCGACAGCGCCGCCCGGCAGTCCTCCGCCAAGTATTTTGGCGAGCGTGCACAGGTCCGGCGTGATGCCCCAGAGTTCCTGTGTACCGCCTTTAGAAGCGCGGAATCCAGTTACGACCTCATCCAGGATGAACACCACATCGTGCTTCGTGGTCACGTCCCGTATCTCTTGCAGGAAGTCCGGGTGGATGGGTGTTCCGCCCATGTGAGCACCCGTGGATTCGATGATGACGGCTGAGACGTCATTCGCCTCGATGGCGGCCTCGACCGCGCCGATGTCGCCGGGCTGCAGCACGATCATCGTGTCCAGCACTTCCTGAGGGATGCCTTCCATGCCGGTCGTACCGCCTGCATTGGCGTAGTCAGACCACCCGTGAAAGTGGTCGAAGAACTTGATGATCTTGGTTCGCCCGTTGTACGCCCGGGCCATGCGTAACGCCATCATCACAGCTTCGGTACCTGAGGAGGTGAATCTCACCTTTTCGGCACATGGAATCAGGTGCTTGACCAGGTCGGCCCAGCGGATCTCCAGGTCGGAAGAAGCGCTCAGGTGGGTGCCTAGAGCCATTCGGTCCTGCACGGCCTTCACCACCGCGGGGTGGGCCTGTCCAAGAATCATAGATCCGTGGCCTGTGTTGTATTCGATGTACTCGTTACCATCGACGTCCCACTTGTGGCTTCCGGAGCCGCGCTCCATGTGGACGGGGAACGGCGTCATATTCCGGGCCTCGTGCGTTACGCCCTTCGGGAAGTTCAGCTTGGCTCGCTCATACAGCTCCGCCGATTTCGGGTGCAACTCGTAGTAGCGGTCCTCGATTGCGGTCCGAGCCATTGGTCAGGCCTCCGTATTTGCGTGCTGTGTGAAAGTTCGTAATAGTTGAACGCCCCTTTACAGACCGTAGTAGGACGAATCAGGGGCTCAATTCGCTGCTATTCTATGCGCTCAATTCCCAATGTCGCTGCGTTGACTGCGTGGCTTCGTGACTTCACCCCGATTGGCCAAGAAAAATCAGGTGGTATCCGTGCCAGAGAGCTTCATAACGCACCTTGAGTGCAGCAACTGCGGAGAGACCTTCGAACACACAGACCCGATGCGCACCTGCACGTCATGCGAAAAGGTGTTGTTTGCGCGGTACGACCTGGACAAAGCGTCGAGCTCAAAGGCTCAGTTGCGGGACCGAGATCCGAACATGTGGCGTTACCGCGAGGTTATGCCGGTCAAGGACGAGGCCAATATCATCACGCTGGGCGAGGGCATGACTCCGATCATCGACGCACAGCGATTGGGTAAAGAGGTGGGCTCGCCGGGGTTGCTACTGAAGGATGAAGGCGTGTGCCCAACGGGTTCGTTCAAGGCCCGTGGTCTTTCGGCCGCCGTATCCAAGGCTAAAGAGCTTGGGTTGATGAAGCTCACAATGCCTTCAGCCGGAAACGCAGCCGGGGCGATGTCCGCGTACGCCGCCGCGGGCGGTCTTGAAGCCAATGTGTTCATGCCAAAAGATGCTCCGTCGGCCAACCAGGTCGAATGTCTGGCGTACGGGGCCAACCTGACCCTCGTGGACGGTTTCATCAACGACGCCGGTCGCATCTCGGGAGAAGCGGCGGTCGAGCGTGGCCTCTTTGATGTCTCCACCCTCAAAGAGCCGTACCGGGCGGAGGGTAAGAAGACGATGGGGTACGAGATCGCCGAGCAGCTTGGATGGAAGTTGCCGGACGTGATCGTGTATCCGACCGGCGGTGGCACCGGGATCGTCGGCATGTGGAAGGCGTTCGATGAGATGGAACGCATGGGCTGGATAGGATCAGAGCGCCCTCGCATGGTCGTTGTGCAGGCGGAAGGTTGTGCTCCGCTCGTCACCGCGTATAACGCAGGTAAGCGCCACGCCGATCTGTTCCCGAATCCACATACCATCGCAGCAGGGATGCGTGTCCCGGTTGCAATCGGCGATTACCTCGTCCTCGATGCGGTTAGGGAAAGCGGAGGGATCGCGCTTACGGTCACCGACGATGAGATGGTTCAGGGTGTGAGCGACCTTTCCTGTTACGAGGGTATGTTCGCTGCACCTGAAGGCGGAGCGCTTGTAGCAGCGCTTCGAAAGATGCTGAACGATGGCACGGTCAGCAAGGATGAGCGTGTGCTGCTGCTGGTCACCGGATCTGGCTTGAAATACTTGGACGTACTCACCCCCGCACTGGCAGCTCTACGCCAAAAATCTCCGACGGTGCGGAGCTCGTAGTACCCTACCGCCGCAATCAGGGGACGCAGTCACTACTACCAGGGAGTCAAAATTGGTCGACACCATAAGCCGCTCTCCAGCGATCGGCACCGCATATCCAAAAATTGATGGAGTCGACAAAGTAACCGGGCAGGCGCGCAGGTACGATTATGAACGCTATTTACGATGCTACGGGCGTACGAATGGACCGACTGCCGATGAGCCCTCAGAACGTATTCAACGTCACACGGGCGGACAAACGGGCACACTGACTTGCTATCGCCGATAGGCCGGCCGGTCGATCAACTACGGTTGCCGGGGTCGATACCCCTAACAACGAGTAGTCGCCCCCTAATAGTTAAGACTCGGCCATCACAAGCGAACTCAGTGGAATTACCGGTACCTAACGGGAGACGTCAAAAATATGGCTGTCGGATTTGAGGCTCTAAGCCCTACGTCATTCCTCGATCGTAGCGCTGGCGTTTACCCGGATAAAGCGGCGATTGTTTACGGAGACATGACGTATACCTACTCGCAGTTCGCTGACCGGGTGCGTCGACTCGCGTCTGGATTGTCTAACGTTGGAGTCGAATACGGCGACAAGGTTGCTTTCCTGGTGCCGAATATCCCGGCGATGCTGGAAGGGCACTACGGCCCGATGCGGCTCGGTGCCGTTCTGGTGGCAATCAACATCCGACTTTCCGCACGTGAAATCTCATACATCCTGAACCATTCGGGCGCAAAGGTACTTGTCTTCGACTCCGAGTACGCTCAGATCATCCGTGACCTCAAAGACGAGGTCCCGGGAATTACGACCTTTGTTCAGGTTGTAGATACCTTCCCACGAGCCGATGACATTGTCGGGCCGGACTACGAAGAGTTTCTGGAAGCAGCGCCCGATGGCGATCCGTCGGTACGGCTCAAGGATGAAATGGACTCGATCGCCATCGACTACACGTCTGGGACGACCGGTATGCCCAAGGGAGTCGAGTACAGCGGACGTGGCGCTTATCTGTCGGCGCTGGGCGAAGCTCTTGAGATAGGAATTAACTGGCGCAGCGTCTACCTGTGGACCCTCCCGATGTTCCATTGCAACGGCTGGTGCTTCACATGGGCCGTTACCGCGGTCGGAGGCACACACGTCTGCTTACGTCGCATCGATGCCGGGGATGTTTACGATCTCGTTTCCAACGAGGGCGTAAGCCACATGTGCGCCGCCCCGACAGTGTTGACCGCTCTTTACTCGTCGCCACTGGCCGGAGAAGGAAAGCTGGCCGACGTACGAATTATGACGGCCGGCGCGCCTCCCGCACCGCAAGTCATCCGTTCTATCGAGGACATGGGCGCCGTGATCGTCCACACATACGGGCTGACGGAGACGTACGGACCGATCACCGTGTCCGCTGAGCAGCCGCATTGGGATTCCATGGACATACATGAACGAGCGAATCTTAAATCCCGGCAGGGTGTTGCGTTCATCGTTGCCGAGCCCGGATTGAGGGTGGTCGACGAGAATATGAATGATGTCCCACGTGATGCGGAGACGATGGGCGAGGTCGTGATGCGCGGGAACATGGTCATGACTGGCTACTACAACGACCCGGAAGCCACGGCAAAGGCTTTTGAGGGTGGGTGGTTCCACTCAGGTGATCTTGGCGTGTGGCATCCGGACGGGTATGTGGAACTACGGGACCGCGCTAAAGACGTCATCATTTCCGGTGGAGAAAACATCTCCAGTCAGGAAGTGGAAAAGGTGATCATGGAGCACCCTTCTGTGATGGAAGTCTGCATCGTCGGCGTCCCGGACGAGCGATGGGGAGAGGTTCCGAAGGCCTTTATCGTCACGAACGAGGGCGCTGAGGCATCTGCGGAAGAGATAATTAAGTTCTGCCGTGACCGGATAGCGCATTTCAAAGCGCCAAAGCACGTCGAGTTTGGCGAGCTTCCCAAGACGGCCACAGGCAAAATCCAGAAATTTGTTCTTCGAGACAAGGAGTGGGCCGGACATGACAGGCGTATCAACTGAGGCAACGGATCTAGTCCTGGACGAAATCGAGGACGGCGTATCCATCCTCACGCTGAACAATCCTCGACGCCGGAATGCGGTTTCGTCGCAGCTACTATCTCGTTTGAAGGAGAAGCTGGACGCGGTGGCGGTGAACGATGAGGTGAGGGTAGTCATCATCCGTGCGGAAGGTCCGGTGTATAGCTCCGGTCATGATCTGAAAGAGTTGCTCGAAGGCGACGAGGCGAATAACGCCCACGTGTTTGGGATGGCGACAGTGGTCATGGAAGCGATCCGTCTACTGCCGCAACCTGTGATAGCGGAGGTAGGAGGACTCGCCACCGCAGCAGGCTGCCAACTTGTCGCTTCCTGCGACATGGCGGTCGCGTCCGAAGAGGCACGATTTGCTACGCCCGGCGTTCGCAACGGCCTGTTCTGCATAACTCCCGGAGTTGCTCTTGCCCGAGCGGTTCCTCAGAAAAAGGCGATGGAGATGCTACTTACTGGCATGCCCATTTCGGCCAACGAGGCGCTTCAGTTCGGGCTCGTGAGCCGCGTCGTTCCGGCAGAAGAACTACATGAGCAGACGATGGAACTGGCGCAGCACGTCTCGGCCGCCAGCTCCTACACACTGGCGATCGGCAAGCGATCCTTCTATGCACAGATCGGCCTTGACTACGGCCCTGCCTATGAAGTCGCCGAAAAGCTGATGACCGAGAACATGCAGGCACATGACGCGCATGAAGGCATCGATGCGTTCCTCTCGAAACGTCAACCGGAGTGGAGGGACCGCTAACCGGTAATTGCCAGGGCGGCCTTTAAACCGTGTGACTGCCCTGGCTTATCGACTCGTTCAAGCGGGCGTACTCGTTTGCGAGCATTCCCAGGATCACTGAGTTGTGACGTGCGCCATCGTGCGGGCGACTCTGTCGAAGCGTGCCTTCGTGGATGAATCCCAGGTGCTCAAACATCTCACGTGCTGAGGTGTTGTATTCCGGGACATCGACCCAGGCCCGGAACAGACCAAGGTTTCGGAAGATGTGGTCCAGGCAGGAGATAACCGTCGCCGTGCCGTATCCACGGTGCCACAGCTCTTTTCGTCCTATAAGAACCGAAAGCTGGGCATCTCCAAGCGCTTCGTCGATAGCCAGTTGGACCTCGCCGATGTGCTCTCCAGATGCGGTACGCACCGAAAGAATAGACCGATGTGGCTCGTGATGAGGATCGTCGAAGACCTCATCCCACTCCGCCTGCGTCGCGCCAATCATCTTTCGGGGTTCGTAACCAAGGTGGGCGGGTTCGTCGTAGGTATAACGACCGAACCACATCTCAGATACCTCGGTATCCTCTAGCCAGTCAGCGATTCGTACTACGTCCTCGCGGGTCACTTCGGTAAGAACTACTTCGGATCGCATGAGCGCCTCCTCGTATCCCTCGTATTGTTCGGGGGGTGCGTTAGTGGGGCAATTATAGGGGTTTCGTTTGGATACATCTTTTGATGTCAGATATCGCGCAAACCATTTGACACAGCACTGAACCCCCACTACGTTATCTACTCCTAACGTAATCTGTCCGGCCAAGCCGGGAGAGGAGCCGTATGGCTGAAGGTAAAGTACAGGCGGAGATCACTTACTGCGTTCCTTGAGGCCACCACAATGTGGCTACCTGGATGGCAGCCGAATTTTTCCAAGCCGTTGGACCGGACGTGGCGGTTACCGTCACCCCCGGAGGCAGTGGCGTCTTCAAGATCGCATTTGACGGAGAGATCGTCTTCGACAAAGCGAACAACGACGGGAAGTTCCCGGACCTGAATGGCAACGTGAAAGCGCTTAAGAAGCTGCTTCAAGAGAAGGTTGCATCGGTCCCGGTCGGAGCAGCCGACTAGTTCCGTACGAAGAGACAACATTTAGAAGGCCCCGGAATTGTCCGGGGCCTTCTTTTTTGCACACGATCATTACGTGAATTATCTCGAATCGTCGGGCGAATCACTGGTAAAGTACCCCCGCCCTGATTCCAGACTCCCAGACTCAATGAGACACAGGAGACATGTCCCTTGACCAAGGCTGCCGTGCTGTATGAAGCAAACACCCCACTCCAGGTGAAGGAGTTGACCCAGGACGCGCCCAAAGCAGGTGAGGTCAGAGTGCGAATGGAAGCCGCAGGCGTATGTGCCAGCGACATCCATGTGATGCACGGAACGGCCATTTTGCCGTTGCCGGTGGTGTTGGGCCATGAAGGAGCCGGGATCGTCGAAGAAGTCGGCCCCGATGTCACACGGGTCAAACCCGGTGATCGTTGTATCATGTCCTTTGTGTCCAATTGCGGCCACTGCCGGTCCTGCAGGAGCGGGACCCCCCAGCTTTGCGACACCAACGCACTAACTGGTGCACTTCAGTACGACGGCAGCGCCCGATTGCACGATGAAGGCACCGACGTCTATCAGATGGCGAAGGTAGGACTATTCGCTGAGACGATCGTTGCACCACAGCAGGCCTGCCAGGTGATGCCGGACGATGTACCGATGGGCGTCGCCGCTTTGATTGGCTGTTCCGTAACTACCGGAGTTGGGGCTGTGATCAATAGCCCCGCCGCCAAAGTTGGCATGACGGTCGCCGTCTTCGGGTCTGGTGGAGTTGGGCTGAACGTCATCCAGGGTGCGCGAATGGCCGGTGCATCTCGCATCATCGCCGTCGATATTTTCGACCACAAACTTGAGTTCAGCTACAAGTTCGGCGCAACGGACGTGGTGAACAGCAGGGAAACAGACCCGGTTGAAGCCATTCGAGAGATTACCGGAGGAGGTGTGGATATGGCGTTCGATGCGTTTGGTGCTGCCGAGACAACCGCGAACTCAATCAATGCGCTTCGCAAAAGCGGGACGGCGGTCATCGTAGGATTGGCCCCAGTAGGGGACACTGCGGACTTGGACATGATCGATCTCGTCCGAAACCAGAAAACGGTGGTCGGTAGCTACTACGGATCCGCCAGTCCGCACGAGACCTTTGACGTACTGGTTGATGCGTACCTGAAAGGAAAGATCGACGTCGACAGCCTGATCACACGCCGCTACCAGCTTGACGAGATCAATGAAGGATTTGATGCGCTCCACGCCGGTGAAGACGGTAGAGGCATCATCGACTTCAGCCTTTAATGAGCTCCTGAACTTGAGGGAATCATGATTATCGCCATATTCGCCGGCCTCAAGGCCCCAGATAGCTCGATTGTGGCGCATTTCACTTGTGGGCGTATCGGGGCTTTGATATGCTCCTGCCCGCAACCTGAATGCGAGGAAAAATGGCTTGGGTGAAGACTACTTTCGGCAGTACGGCCTGGTCGCGATATTTGTATTGATCGCGGTATCGGTGCCTGTGGGCATGCTAATGCTGTCGAAGCTCGGAACATTAACCGGCATGCGCCCTACTCGCCGCACGCCTGATGAACCCGAGCCATTCGGCGGAAATATCGACCCTGAAGAGGTTAATCGACGATCTCAGATCGTAAAACTGGCGACCTACGAGTCCGGTATGCGAGCCGTTGGTTCACGATGGACCCGGTTCAATTTCCGTTACTACTACTTCGCACTCCTGTTCGTAGTGTTCGACGTGGAGACGATTTTCCTTTATCCGTGGGCCGTGAGATACGGCGTCCTGTCAGCGACCTTCGGTTGGATTGTACTGGCAGAGGTGCTTGTGTTCCTGGCTGTGGTCACACTTGGCTACGTTTACGCATGGCGCAAGAAAGCGTTGGAGTGGGTTTAGTTTGACCACCAACAATCCATACGACCAACAGGTCGTGCCTACGGCGGACCATTCCCTGTCAGAGCTGACGTGGGATCTCGACAGGGCGGAGGGTGATGTCGTCTCGCAGATGCGTGACACCCACACCACTCCGTACCCGGAGCCGCTGTTGGAGACGCCAGACGACCTCGACCGTAATGTCGCTGTCACGTCCCTGGACACGCTGCTCAACTGGAGCCGCAAGTCTTCAATGTTCCCCATGCAGTTCGGCCTGGCCTGCTGCGCGTTCGAGATGATCGGCGCAGCGATGTCCCGGTTCGATATTTCCCGATTCGGGATGGAGGCGATGCGCGCCTCTCCGAGACAGGCCGATCTTATGATCGTGGCGGGCACCGTCACTTGGAAAATGGCGCCCGCACTACGGCGTCTATACGACCAGATGCCTGAGCCTAAATGGGTGATCTCGATGGGCGTATGTGCCACAAGCGGCGGGCCGTACTACGGCTCTTACTCTGTCGTACCCGGTGTCAACCACATCGTTCCTGTTGACGTTTACGTTCCTGGTTGCCCACCGCGCCCGGACGCTCTCCTATACGGGATTATGCAACTGCATGAAAAAGTGAAGCGCTACAGCCTGTCCGGAACCACCGCCGGGGCGGAAAACGCTTAGTGGCTTCCAGCACGGCGTTCCAGACATCAGGCGAAGACCTGGCTGCACAGATAGAAGCGATTGCGGCCAATGCAGTCGTAGCAAACGGCGATATCGATGTGTGGGTTGATAGTGATCGACTTGTCGAAGTTTTGAGCGGTCTCAAAAAGAACGGCTTCGAGATGCTGATCGGCGTCACCGGTGTCGACTACATCGGATACTTCGAGGTCGTTTATCACCTACTTTCTCTGAGCCAGAACCGACGTGCCGTCATCAAGGTCAAGTGCGGCGAAGGACGGGTCGACCCAGTGGTGCCGTCCGTCGTGAACATCTGGCGAGGGGCCGAGCTTCAGGAACGAGAGGTATATGACCTCATGGGCATCCGATTTGATGGCCATGACGGGATGAAACGGATCTTCCTCTGGGAGGGATTTGAGGGCCACCCACACAGAAAGGATTTTCTGTAGAGCCCACCCGTAATCACTTGCTGCTGATCGCACATGTTCGCCAGCACGTAACGGTAATCAGATCTCACCATGCCACTAAAAACAGAACCCATAACGATCAACGTCGGGCCACAGCACCCGAGCACGCACGGCGTGTTCCGTATGCGGGTGACCTTTGACGGCGAGGAGGTCGTAGACGTCGAGCCGATCTTCGGATACCTGCATCGCGGGTCCGAAAAGCTGGCTGAGAGTCGAACCTACACGCAGGTCGTTACGCTCACAGACCGCATGGACTACGTCTCGTCCATGACGAATAACCTGTCCTACATCCTGTCGGTCGAGCAGCTTGCCGGCATCGAGCCTGCGCCCAGAGGCGTGTGGTTGCGAATGATCGCCGCCGAGTTGCAGCGAATTGCCTCACACCTGGTTGCGGCCGGATTCTTCTTCCAGGACCTTGGCGCACTGGGCACCCCTCTCATCCTCACGATGAGAGAACGGGAACAGATCCTTGAGTTATTTGAACGCCTTTGCGGCGCTCGCATCACCGCCAGCTACATGCGTCCCGGCGGCGTGTTTATGGACGCCCCTGAGGATTTCTGGCCGGCGCTCAATCGTTTCCTCGACGATATGCCAGCCCATGTCGACCAGTTCGAGGAGCTGGTCAGCGGCAACGAAATCGTTCAAGCCCGTTGTGACGGAGTCGCCGTTGTCGACAGCCAGACGCTGATCGACGCGTCGGTGACCGGTCCGATGCTTCGCGCATCCGGGGTCGACTGGGATTTGCGCCATCGACAGCCCTACGAGTACTACGACAGGGTCACGTTCAATCGTCCTCTGGCGACCGCCAGCGACAATTACGCCCGATTCATCGTGCGGATCCACGAAATTCGCGAGAGCCTGGGCATCATTCGGCAGTGCATTGAGCAGATAGAGCCGGGACCGGTCCGGCCGGAAACTGTACCTGCACTAATACGACCTCCGGTTGGCGACTCATACGTCGGTACCGAGTGCCCAAAGGGCGAGCTCGGCTTCTACCTTGTGAGCGATGGCGGGGTCGCACCGTATCGCTGCAAGGTGCGCGCTCCATCGTTCATTAACCTAACGCTCCTCCGGGAGATGTTGATCGGTGACAAATTGGCGGACATGTTCGTCACGTTTGGCAGTATCGATATCAACATGGGCGAGGTGGACCGCTAATGCCCAGTCCCTTCGACAGCATTCTCTACAAGTACGTCTACTGCACGCTGTCATCTACCGGCGATGCGGAATGTGTTGGCAACGGTCTATTCGGTGGCGGGCTGCTTCCGGGTGGGCTTGAGTGGCTCGCTTTCCTTCTTACTGCTGTGATCATGGTCGCAGCAATCATTAACGGCGTGCTTGGCGGCGTGTTGCTAATGATCTGGGGCGAGCGACGGTTACTTGGCAGGTTCCAGGGACGGACCGGCCCCAACAGGTGGGGGCCATTCGGTCTGTTGACGCCTGTAGCGGACGCCGTCAAAACGATGTTCAAAGAAGACGTTGTTCCGACGGTATCCGACCGTTTTGTCTTCACACTTGCGCCCATCTTGATGCTGTTCCCGGCGCTCCTTATATATGCCGTTATTCCCTTTGGGGCAGGCACATGGATGGCGGACATTAACGTCGCCCTTCTTTTCATCATCGCTATCGGTGGCGCAAACGTACTCGCAATCCTGGCGGCATCGCTTGGCTCCGGGAACCGGTACGCCATGTTCAGCGCTATGCGCGCCGTCGCAATGCTGATCAGCTATGAGATACCGTTGGTAATTTCGCTTATCGGCGTGCTGATGCTGTCGGGGTCCCTTTCCCTTGTGGACATCGTCGACGCGCAGACGATTCCGTTCTTTATAGTCCAGCCGCTTGGCTTCTTCGTATTCCTTATCGCTTCGATGGCGGAGCTCAATCGGACACCGTTTGACGTTGCGGAAGCTGAATCTGAGATCGTCGCCGGTTACATGACCGACTACTCCAGCATGAAGTTCGGACTGTTCTTCCTGGCAGAGTTCGCCGCTACGATCGCCACCAGTGGTGTCATAACCGCCGTATTCCTCGGAGGGTGGCATGGGTTCGACCCGATCCCGTCACAGTTCTGGTTCGTCGCCAAGATGGTGGCCGTATTGACCGTGATCGTCTGGATCAGGGCAAGCTGGCCGCGACTTCGTATCGATCAGATCATGAACTTCGCGTGGAAGGCGTTGTTCGAACTGACGCTGATCAACCTTGTTGTCAGCGGTGTGCTGCTCCTCATTTGGCCTTCGCCATCAACGACCGAGCTCTGGTACATGGCCGGGATTAACTGGGTTGTGTTCCTGGTTTCCGTCTACATCTTCGGACGAGTCCTCGGTCCAAAACATGACCCGGTACGATCCGGGAATTTTCAGGACGTTACGTTGTCGAACTCTGATGCTCCGGCTCTTCCGGCAGGAGGCCGCGACTAATGGTTTACGGAATTGGCCTCGCAAAGGGAATGAGCGTCACTTTGAAGACGCTGATCGGCCCCGCATTCACGGTTCAGTACCCGGACCGTCGCGTAGGAGTAATCGGTGCGGCACGCGCTTATGGAATGAGCACGCCCGGCCTCATATTCAAGCGTCCTATCAAGGCAATCCGTGCGGTGCTCGGTTTTGAGCGAGTAGAAGTTCGCCCGACGCAGGCAGCCCGGTTCAGGGGCAACGAGTTCACCTGGTACGAGGATCGATGTACCGGTTGCGCTAGCTGTGCGAAATACTGCCCGTTGGGCATCATCAAGATCGTGACTCTCCCGGGCGGCACCAACGTTCAGGAAGGCGAGAGCTATGCGATCGATACATTTGATATCGACACAGGACGCTGCATGTTCTGTGCCCTGTGTGTGGAGGCATGTCCTTACGACGCACTTCACATGGGATCTAGCTTTGAACGTAGCAATTACCAGCGTATGAGCCTGGTCCTTTCCAAAGACGACCTGATAGCCCAGCCGAAACATCCTTCGACGTGGTTTCGGCCGCAGATGGAAGATCAGGACTACTCTCCATTCGGAGAAACTCTGGACGACATCAAAAAGGCCGGACGCCATGAGATGCCGTCCGTTGAGGATCTGACCCAGCGATGGGTTGAAGACCGACGCACAGACGTTAAGGACGACTCTGACGAGAAGGCGGAGGACTGATGGCGGGAACGATAGACGTCGTCTTCTGGATCATGTCCGCTGCTGCCATTATCGGCGCGCTACTGGTCGTTACAGTTAAGGACGTATTCCGTGCGGCACTTGCGCTTGCTGGTTCATTCCTCGCCGTAGCCGGCCTCTTCTTCTTGCTACAGGCCGAGTTCGTTGCCGTCGCACAGATCCTTGTGTACGTCGGTGCGATTTCGATCATCCTCGCCTTCGCCATTCTGCTCACACGTGACATGGGGCAGGGCAACCTGACGCAGAACAATCGTTTCCTGGTAATTGGCGGCGGGCTGATGGCGGCGTTATTTGTCGTCGTGGCCGGATATGTCGCTTACGACGCCAACTGGTCCGACCGCGATTCCGTGTTGACCGACCTTGACGTAACCGCAGCCCTGACCGGCCAGTACGAAGAGTCCACCAACAGCGACGGGGACACGATCCTCATCGAATACACCGGCGTCGACGAGACGAAGGCGATGGACGGCGTATTTGCCGACTCGACCGGATGGCTGGGTGAATTACTAGTACGGGATTACGTACTTGCGCTACAGGCGCTGGGTGTCCTTCTTCTGGCTGCGATCATCGGTTCAATAGCACTTGTCAGAGAGCCGGAGCAGGAGGCGTAATGAACCTCGAAAACGTACTCCTCGTCTCAGCGATCCTATTCGCAATCGGCCTTTACGGTGCGCTGACCCGTCGCAACGCGATTATCTTGCTGATGTCGATCGAGTTGATGTTCAACGCAGTCAACATTGCCGCCGTCGGATTCTCCCGTTACACAGTGCCGTCCGCGCTGGCCGGAAGCCCTGTAGAGGTCACAGCGGACACCGTTCAAACGGCGTTGTCGGGTCATGTGTTCGCTATCTTTATTATCGCCGCCGCTGCCGCGGAGGTAGCACTTGGTCTTGCGCTTGTAATCGCCATTTACAAACAACGTGAAACGGCGGACGTGAGTGAACTGGATACGTTGCGCGGATGATGAACTCTAAAGCTAATAACATGCAAACATCAACACCAAAACATGAGATGCTCGAGATGTACGTCTAGTGTGGGTTGAGTACAAAAAAACGGCGAATCTTTTGACCGCCGAAATGTGGAAGAACCTTCTTGAGGGTGAGGGCTTGCCGTCCAAGATCCTTCCGGACGGAGACATCCTTGACTGGGGTGAGCGCGTCCCGTTCACGGTGTACGTTCCACTTAACCGCGAGCATGTCGCTGACGAAATTCTGAGGAAGCTGTAGAGCGTGAATATCTCAGAATTCGGCGTCTGGCTGATCATCCTCATTCCGTTGGGATCGTTCCTCATCAGCGGTCTGATTATTCGTCCATTCTTTCCACAGTTCGAACGACTCTCTGGTTGGTTGGCGATAACGGCGCTCGCCATATCTTTCGGCCTGTCGGTGATGGCATATCTGGCCGTAAACGACGCTCACGGCATGGTCGACTTCGGCACGCACGAGTGGCTGAGCGTCCCTGGATTGACCCTGAGTATTGGCATCCTGCTCGATCCTCTCACGGCGATCATGCTGATCGTTGTCAGCGGGGTGAGCCTGATGGTGCAGATCTACTCCCAGGGCTACATGAAGGGCGACCCCAGCTACATCCGCTACTACGCGTTTATGTCACTGTTCACGGCATCGATGCTAGGGTTGGTCACGTCACGCAACATCATTCAACTGTTCGTGTTCTGGGAACTGGTCGGCGTTTCTTCCTACCTACTCATTGGATTCTGGTTCACCAAGCCTTCAGCCGCCGCCGCCGCCAAAAAGGCGTTCCTTATCACACGGTTCGGCGACTTTGGCTTCCTGATAGCGCTTCTAGCATTGTTTGCGGAAGGCAACGACTTCCTCGACATCCCGACCATGTACACCCTGGCCGGGACGCTGGGAGCGACGACCGCCGGGATGATCGCCCTGGGTATCTTTGCCGGTGCGGTCGGTAAATCCGCACAGTTCCCGTTGCACACGTGGTTGCCGGATGCGATGGAAGGCCCGACTCCCGTTAGCGCACTGATTCACTCCGCCACGATGGTGACGGCGGGAGTTTTCCTGGTCGCTCGCATGTTCCCGCTCTTCCAGGCAGGGGAATACACGATGGAGATTGTGACGCTGATCGGTGCGTTCACCGCCGTGTTCGCAGCCTCTATGGGGCTTGTCGCCCACGACATCAAGCGTGTGCTTGCGTACTCCACCGTCAGCCAGCTTGGCTATATGATGCTGATCCTGGGACTTGGCGGTTACGTTGCAGCGATATTCCACCTGTTTACGCACGCCTTCTTCAAAGCTCTCCTTTTCCTGGGCTCCGGTTCCGTGAACCACGCCACAGGGACGTTCGACATGCGGTACATGGGCGGACTCCGCAAGGTCATGCCGTGGACTTTCACTCTGATGGTGATCGGCAGCCTGTCACTTGCGGGAATCTTCCCGCTGGCCGGATTCTGGTCCAAGGACGAAATTCTGGCTCACGCCACCGAGGTCGACTCAACGATCGGTTGGATCGCGCTGGCTGCCGGTGTCGTCGCTGCGTTTATGACGGCGTTCTACATGTTCAGGGTCATCTGGATGACGTTTGGCGGCGAGTACCGCGGCGGAGCAGAAGCTGAGGCCAAAGCCATCGTGGCGGCCGGCGGAGAAGCGCCTGAGGTTCACGGCCACCCGCACCTTGGCGAATCGCCATGGGTGATGTTGGCCCCAATGCTGGTCCTTGCGATTCTGGCAGTAGGAGCCGGGTTCTTGGCCAACCCCCCCGTAGATATCGGCATTAGCGATAAACACGAGTTCGGCCACTTCGTTACCGGAAACGAGTCAGTCTTCACAGAGCATGTAACAGATGAGCACGAGGTTGAAGAGGCTATCGAGCATGCTGGAGCGGCGCCCAAGTTCAATTGGAGCGTTGCGATAGTCTCGTCTGCGGTAGCGCTAATCGGGATCTACCTCGCGTACCTGATGTATGGCAGCAAGAAAGTATCTCCGGAGTCGATGGCCAACAGCACACGCCCGGTATACATACTGTTGTACCGCAAATACTTCATGGACGAACTGTACGAACAGTGGATCGTCAAACGTTTCTTCTACGGCGGCGTAGTGCGAGCCGCCGACTGGTTTGATCGTAGTGCCGTTGACGCCGTCAACGTGAAGATTGGTATCTGGACCAATCGGGTCGGAAAAGGCCTTGGACAGGCCCAGAATGGTCAGACTCAGGTCGCCGGTCTGGCGATCTCCGTTGGAGTCGTCGCCTCAATCGCCGCATTCCTGGTCTGGGGGAGTTAACCGATGAACTTCCAGATCACATTTAACGTCCAGATCGCCAAGGAGGTCGCCCTTGTTTGAGGGATGGCTTTCAATAATCGTGTTCCTCCCGGCGGCTGCGGCGCTTGTGATAGCGCTGTTCCTGCGGAACGACCAGCAAATCCGATGGTTCGCCATCGGTGCGACGATCCTGAACCTGGTGTTGATCACCATCACCTACGCTGCCTTCGATCGCGGAGTTGGTGGGGTACAGATGGTGGATCGGTACCAGGACTGGATACCCGTCGAGGGACTTCGGGCAGAATATCTACTTGGGATAGACGGCCTGAGCGCACCGCTGGTGTTATTGACGGGACTTCTCACCGCCGTAGCTACGCTCGCATCGTGGCGGATTACGCTACGAGTGCGCGAGTACTTCATATGGCTGCTTGTTCTTTCAACGTCGGTACTTGGCGTGTTCCTGGCGCTCGATTTCCTACTGTTCTTTATCTTCTGGGAGATTGAGCTGATCCCGATGTTCATGCTCATCTCGATCTGGGGTAGTGGACGCAACCGCTACTCCGCCATGAAGTTCGTTATCTTCACGCTCGGTGGCAGCGCGTTCATGCTGATCGGGATACTGGCGTTGTTCCTCTCCTCCGGGGTCGGTACGTTCGCCATGGTCTCCATCCCGTCGGAGGGCATAGTCGGCATACCTGACAAAGTCATCGGCACAGACCTACTCATACCGGCAGGAGTGATCTGGTTCTTCCTGTTTGCTGCCTTTGCCATCAAGATGCCGCTGTGGCCCGTACATAGCTGGTTGCCAGACGCGCACACCGACGCACCCACGGCTGTCAGCATCATGCTGGCGGGTGTGCTGCTGAAGATGGGTGGTTACGGCCTGATCCGAGTTTCCGTCGGCATGTTCCAGGAAACGAAAAATTTCCAGGTACAGGACGTAGCGTGGCTTCTGGCTACGCTGGCGGTCATCAGCATCATCTACGGCGCAGTTGTCACACTTCGCCAGACGGACCTCAAGCGCCTGGTCGCGTTCAGCAGCGTCAGCCACATGGGCTTCGTAGTACTTGGCGTATCAGCGATTGTTGGTGTGGGAGGCAAGGTGACGGACGCCGGAATAAACGGTGCTGCCTTGCAGATGGTGACCCACGGCACGATCACTGGCCTCATGTTCCTGACGGTTGGCCTTGTCTACGACCGTGCGCACACCCGCTACATTCCTGACCTTGGCGGACTGGCCCTGCGCTGGCCGCTCATAACGATCTCTATGGTTATCGCCGGGCTGGCGTCACTAGGACTGCCGGGGCTTTCCGGATTCGTAGCAGAGATGACTGTGTTCCTTGGGGCGTACGCAGTGTGGCCGTGGCTGACCGCCATCGGGGCGTTCGGAGTCGTTCTCGCAGCGGGTTACGTCCTGTGGATGGTGCAGCGGACCTTCTTCGGCCCGAGGAATGAACGATTTCAAGATATCGATGACGCTAATTTTGTGGACATGATCCCGGTGGTTGCGCTGGTAATCAGCATCGTCGCCATCGGCGTCTACCCCAAGATCATCACCGAGGTGTTCAAGATCGGAATTAGCGAGTTGATGAGGATATGAGCGCGCACGACCTCTGGATACTGTCGCCTGAAATATCCGTTGCGGGCCTTGCACTGGTCGTGATCATTGCCGATCTGATCGTCATCAAAAAGACGACATTGATATGGCTGGCCGTGCTTGGGTTGATCGTGCCATTGGTATTCACGTTGATCCTGTGGTTCGACACCCCGGATAACGAGGTCGGCGTGTTCGGCACAGTCACGGCCGACCGGATGGCCTTGTTCTTCCACTTCCTGTTGATCGGCACCACGGCGGCAGTGATCGTCGCGGCCGCCACATATTCCCGCAAGTTCGTCGGCTTCCAGGGCGAGTTCCTGGCGCTGATGCTTCTCTCTGTCAGCGGAATGATGCTTCTAGTGGCCTCACAGGACGTCATCACCGCGTACATCGCCCTTGAGCTGTCTGCGCTGCCTGCGGCCGCTCTTGCGGCGTTCCTGCGCACGGACCGGTCTCTTGAGGCCGGGCTAAAGTTCCTGCTACTCAGCGCTCTTAGCTCGGCGGTACTGCTGTACGGGCTGGTGTATCTGTACGGTGCGACCGGCACGACCGATATCGCCGGGATCCTTGAAGGCATCAACAACATGGATGCCGACGGGGACAGGGCCTTTGGGTCCAGCGCAATCATGCTGGGTACGGTGATGGTCGTCGCCGGTTTCGGTTTCAAGATGGCGATGGCGCCGTTCCAGATGTGGGTGCCAGATGTTTACGAAGGCGCTCCGACGCCTGTCGTTGCGTTCCTCTCTATTGCTTCCAAGTCCGCCGCCTTCGCCATCGTGCTACGCGTCCTGTACACGGCACTTGGCACCGATAACCTGGCAGCCGACTGGTCCGTGCTGATAGCCATACTAGCGGCGATCACGATGACCGCAGGTAACCTGCTTGCGCTGTCACAACAGAACATCAAGCGGATGCTGGGTTACAGCACGGTGGCACACGCCGGGTACCTGCTCGTTGGGCTGGCCGCAGTTGCTGGCAATAGCGACAGCGACGGGTTCATCGCAGGCCCGCAGGGAGTTCTGTTCTACCTTGTTGCCTACGCACTGACCAACCTGGCCGTCTTCTTTGCGATCATCGCCATCACAAACAAGACCGGTAACGACATGATCAGCGGATTCGCCGGGATGGCCCGCAGGGCGCCCGTGCTGTCCGTATTACTTGCGTTGGGACTGCTATCGCTGCTCGGTATCCCTCCTACGGCCGGATTCCTGGGGAAAGTATTTGTATTTAGCGCCGCCGTCGATTCCGGCCTCGCGTGGCTGGCAATCATTGGCGTGCTCAACTCCGTCGTATCGGCTTTCTTTTACCTGCGTGTGATTCGTACGATGTTCCTCGACGAGCCGGAGAATGAAGAGCGTGTAACTGCGGACATTCCTGTATGGGCCGCTACATTGGTCGCCTCTGCCGGGCTGCTCGTTTTCGGTATCGCACCGTCATCACTGCTAGAGTTCGCCCGAAACGCCGTGACCGGCGTCGTCACCTAGCGCTCCTCGGTCCGACGAAATGTCTCAAGTTCAAAACGTGGTCGTTATCCACCACGGACTTCTAGCAGAAGCCAGAATACTGGCACGTTATCTGTCAGAGCGATTCGGCGACGGCAACTGGCATCTGCTGCCGGCAGAACCCATCTCGGCCCTGGAAGCCGGAGTCGAAGGAAGCGACCTCGTCATCACCATCGGCGGCGACGGGACTATCCTTAGAGGCGCACACGCCGCATCCCCTCATGCCATACCCGTACTCGGGATCAACATGGGCCGGGTCGGCTTCATGGCAGAGTTAGACGCATCTGATGCGCTTGAGAAAATGGGCTGGTATCTGGAAAATTGGGAAGTCGATAAAAAAGGCCCACGTATCGAAAACCGGGCGATGATACGTGCCACTGTCACCGGTTCCGAGGGACAAATCGGGTCGTTTCATGCGTTAAACGACGTAGTTGTCGGCAGGGGAGCGTCGATCCGCGTGATAGATCTCCATACAGTCGTCGATGGCCAGGAGATAGTTACTTACCGTGGCGACGGGCTTGTGATCTCTACCGCTACGGGATCAACGGGCTACGGGCTCGCACTTGGTGGCCCCGTGATGAACCCAACCAGCGGAGCCTTCCTTCTGAAGCCGATCGCCGCACATATGAGTCTCCAGGGCGGCCTGCTTTTACATCCCGCCGCTGTGGTCAATATCACCGTAGAGACCGAAACCGGCGGAACGTTAAGCGTAGACGGTTTTGTGGATCGCGAGATGCATGCGGGCGACAGCGTTCAGATCGAGACCAGCGAGTTTAGTGCCAGTTTCCTCAGGAAGCATCCTCCGGAAGCGTTTTATCAGTCCCTGACCAGGCGGCTGGGCATGCGGCAGGGAGCGATGAGGCGGGTGGATAGTGAGGCTGATTTAGACTCCGGTAGTGAGAGTCACTGAGGTAGTATTTACTCGATGCTGACTACCACCACCGTCGACACCCGGCAGGTGTACGACGACCACCGCGTGAAAATGCGTGTGGACACCATCCGTCTAGGGGATCGTCCCGCGCTCGAGCGGGGTGTAATTGAACAGTCCAACTCCGTCGTTATTGTTCCGATAACCGATGATGGTGATGTGCTTCTAGTACGGCAGTGGCGACATGCGGTGCAGTCCGTAATCCTTGAAGCCCCCGCCGGACACTTGAATCCGGGGGAAGATCCACAGGACGCAGCTATCCGGGAACTACAAGAAGAGGCCGGTCATCTGGCCGAAACGCTAACCCCTTTGTTGGGATTCTGGGCGGCTCCAAGCATCTCTACTGAGTACATGCACGGATATCTGGCGACCGGGCTCACGACATCCTCACTGCCTCAGGACGATGATGAGGATGTTGAGCTGGCTAGGACGCCTGTTTCTGACATACCGAATCTGATCCGGCAAGGCACGATAGTCGATTCGAAAAGTATCGCAGCTCTTCTCTCTGCGCTTTACCTCTATCCTGAGTCGGTTAACTAATCGAAACGGTCCGACATCACGCTTAACAATGACGCACCCCGGCAGACGCTAAATAAAAACAATAGCGCCGCGAGCAAGAGGTAACAGATGTACCAACACGACGTTTTGATAATCGGCGCCGGACTCGCCGGACTTCGGGCCTCTGTCGAGGCGGCACGGATGGGCGTTGACGCCGCCGTGATATCGAAGGTTCACCCGATTCGCAGCCACTCCAATGCTGCTCAGGGCGGTATTAACGCGCCGATGACCGACCGGGGCGATGATTGGGAAGGCCACGCACTGGACACCATCAAGGGGAGCGACTATCTAGCAGACCAGGATGCTGTCGAGTTGATGTCCCGCGAGGCTGGCGACGCCATCATCGAGCTGGAACACATGGGTGTGATATTCAGCCGTAATGAGGACGGCCAGCTCGGAACCCGACGCTTCGGTGGGCAGAAGATTGCACGTACCTTCTACGTCGGCGCAATCACCGGTTCCGCAATGTTGCAGGCCCTGTACGAACAGGCCGTTAAGCTCGACGTCAATGTTTATGAAGAGTGGTTCGTCTCCAACCTCATCATCGAGGACGGCGTTTGTCACGGCGTTATGGCGATGAATATCCACACCGGCGAGTTGCACATGATCAGGGCCAAGGCCGTGATCATGGCGACCGGCGGGGCGGGGCGCGTATTTGAACCGTCTACTAACGCCCTGATCTGCACGGGTGAGGGGCTCGGGCTGGCCTACAGGGCAGGCGTACCGCTCATGGACATGGAGATGATCCAGTACCACCCGACGACTCTCGCCGGGTCTGGAATCCTTCTGTCCGAGGCCGCTAGAGGTGAAGGGGCATACCTCCTTAACTCAGATGGCGAACGGTTTATGAAGACCTATGCACCTGACTACCTTGAGCTCGCATCCCGCGACGTCGTATCCCGGTCCGAACAGACGGAGATAAACGAAGGACGGGGTATCGATGGAAACATCCACCTGGACCTGCGACACCTCGGTCGCACATTTATCGAAGAACGGCTCGGTTACCTCCAGGAAGTCGCCCTAGAGTTCGTTGGTATCGACCTGGCCGAGTCCCCGATTCCAATCCGACCCGGTATGCACTACATCATGGGTGGTATCAAGACTGACGTGAATGGAGCAACCGTGGTGCCGGGCCTGTACGCCGCTGGTGAAACGGCCAACGTTTCCGTCCACGGAGGAAACCGCCTCGGCGCAAATTCCTTGCTGGATACGGTCGTGTTCGGTCGGAGATCGGCGATAGCTGCGGCGGAGTATGCCAGGAGCGCAGAGCGACACTCTTCCGATGAAGCGATGTTGAGCGCCGAACAACAACGTTATCAGGCGTTGCTGGACCGACCGGCAGATCTAAGGGCCGGGGCTATTCGTCGTGACATGGGCGAGAGCATGGTTGCCGGCGTCGGGGTATACCGTGACCAGGAGAGTATCGACTCAGCCGCTGCCCGAATAAAAGAACTCCGGGCCGTGTACCCACGGGTAGCTGTAGACAATAAGGGCAAAGTGTTCAATACGGACCTGATGTCCGCAATTGAGCTTGATTACATGCTGGACGTTGCTCAGGCGGTCTGCGCCGGGGCCGACGCTCGTAAAGAAAGCCGGGGAGCGCACTTCCGAACGGACATGCCCAACAGGGACGACGAAAACTGGCTTAAACACACCCTCGTTTACAAAGACGGTGATGGGTCCAGGGTCGAGACAAGCGATGTCACGATCACAAACTGGACGCCTGTTGAAAGGGTTTACTAGATGGAGCAGACGCTGCGCGTGAAGCGCTACGATCCCGAAAATCCGGAGTCTGAAGGCTATCAGGAGTACACCGTCGATGTGGCCGAGACGACCACAATTCTTGACGCGCTTTTGACGGTGCGTGAGGATGTCGATGGGACTCTGTCGATGCGTTGTTCGTGCCGTGCTTCGATCTGTGGCTCATGTGCGATGCGCGTGAACGGGCAGGCGAAGCTCGTCTGCAAGACCCGGGTGAACTCTGTTTCTCCCAATGGCGAGACCGTCACGATAGATCCCTTAGGCAACCTGCCCGTCATCAAGGACCTGGTGGTTGAGTTCAAACCGTTCTGGGACAAGATGAAGGTCGTCAAGCCGTATCTTCAGCCAGAAGGTGTCGTCCCGGTGGCAGAGTACCTGGCGTCAGACGGAGACATGGCGCATCTGGTCGGTGTCGTCAATTGCATCCAGTGTGGCGCGTGCGTATCAGACTGCACCGTATTAGAGGTAGACCCAAGCTTCCTTGGCCCTGCCGCTCTGGCAAAGGCCTACCGATTTGTGAAGGACCCACGTGACGGACACCAGAAGGATCGCCTGGGTGCGCTGAACGAAAGTTCTGGCGTATGGGACTGCACTCGCTGTATGCAATGTGTTGAGGTCTGCCCGAAGGATGTCGATCCTATGGGCAGAATCATGCTGATGCGTGATATGGCGATGGAGTCCGGGTTCAACAACACTTCCGGCTCACGCCACACAGACTCTTTCGCCAAGTCGGTCAAGAAGAACGGTCGGTTGGACGAAGCGAAGCTGGCGATCGACAGCATGGGGATGTTCAACGTCCCCGCCATGCTGGACTCGGCCCCAGTAGGCATCCGGGCCATGATGAAGGGCAAGTTCCCCTGGAAGGCCCACAAATCCTCTGAGCCTGAAAAGGTGAAACGGGTGTTTGAAAAGATTGAGGGAGAGTAAATGATTAACCGTCTTTTCCACGTGATAGCAGGGGACAGCAAATGAAGTACGCCTTCTACCCGGGATGTGTCGCACGCGGCGGCACGCCGGAACTCCTTGTGTCCGCAAACGCAGTGATGGACCGTCTGGGAATCGAGCGCGAAGAGATCGTATCTGCGGCCTGCACTGGTGCCGGTGTCTTGCAGGAACGCAACCAGAAACTCGGGGATGCGTTGAACGTTCGTACGTTCGCGCTGGCTGAGCGAATGGGCGTGCCTATCATGACGATCTGCAGCACCTGCCAGGGTGTTATGTCGCAGGCCAACCGAAGAGTGCTCAGGGATCCCGAATATCTGGCCGAGATCAACGAGGTCCTCGCCGAAGAGGGGCTTGAGTACAAGGGCACTACGGTCATCAAACACCTTTTGTGGGTGCTGGTTGAAGAGATCGGGATCGAAGAACTCCAGAAGACCTTCACCAAAGAGCTGTCCGGACTTAACTTCGCCCCGTTCTACGGTTGCTACATCGTCCGACCGAGCGATGCGCTTGGTTTTGACGAGCACCCGGAAAGGGAAACATCGCTTGAGACTCTTATCGAGGCGACGGGCGCTGTAGCTGTAGAGAACTCCGGCAAGACCAAGTGCTGCGGTCTGCCCATCTTGCTCATCAACCAGAGCAACGCCATCCAAATGGTGTCCAATCACACGGGTGAAGCGAAGGACATGGGAGCGGACGCAATGGTCACACCTTGCCCCCTCTGCCACCTGAACCTTGACGGATACCAGCCGAAGGCGGCGAAACGCAGGCCCAGCGGCAAGATTGATCTTCCGATCCTCCACCTACCCCAGATGTTGGGGCTGGCTATGGGAATGCAGCCGAAAGAACTTGGCCTGCAGCGTCACATCATCTCCACCAAGGATGTGGTCGCAAAGGCTGCTGCTGCGCCGATGGCGGTCAGCTAGCGGAACGTCCGACAAGGTCGACGAGAGCGAAAAAATAAAAAGGGGCGGTCGCCGATTGGTGACCGCCCCTTTTTATTTTCTAGTTCTATGTACTAATGACTGTGGCTGTGTCCATCCCCATGATCGTGTTCGTGGCCATCACCGTCTGAGTGCGTTTCTTCATATAGGCCGCCGTCCGGTGCGACGTCTACGGGCATGATCTCTTCGGTAAAGATTACCTCGCCGTTGAAAATACGGCTGATGTCTCCGATACCTTTCTCCATGACGCCGTGCTGAGACAGGTGAGGACCGATATGTGCCAGAAGTAGCTTCTTGACTCCTGCGGCAGCTGCCATCTCCGCGGCGCCAATTGTTCCGCACTGCCCAGGTCCCTCTCCGACAGAATTCATGGCGTCCTGGTCGTCCCAACACATGCAGACCAGTGCATCGGCCCCTTTGGCAAGGTCGATAACCGACTGACAGGGTTGTGTGTCGCCTGTGAAAACGACCGATCCGCTTGTGGTGTCCATACGGTAGGCCAGCGAGTCCAAATAGGGCTGCACGTGTTCTGCTGGAGCGGACGTCACTTCCCATTTATTTGTCGTGCGTACCGTACCCACACCTACGTCACGTGCATCAACACTTGGAGGTTTCCGGGGAAGCTTTCCTCCTCTGTTCACGTACACGTTCTGGCTGAGCGGGTGATTAACACGTGCCTTCCAGTCGTGGGTAAACGCCCCGTCGGGACCGATCAACTTGTCGGTGATCGACTCGGTGAGAGTGGGGCCAAACACCTTCAAATCATTTTCTTTACCGATGCTCTGGTCCCAGCGAGTAAGCAGGAAGCAGGGGTAGTCGACATCGTGGTCGAAGTGGTGGTGGGTGAAAAATAGATTGTCGATCTGAGTCGGAAACATGCCCGCCTGGACTAGCTTGTGTGTAGCCGCCGGCCCGCAGTCGAACATGATGAACTCGCCATCAACTTCCACAACGTATGCCGTTCCGAAACGCGTAGGGGTAGGCGTAGGCGTGCCGGCCCCGAGTACATGAATCCGTGGCATATCGACTCCTCATTCAGGCTGATGACAACCCACAACACAGGCGTCATATTCAAATTTTTTGGAACACCGACAGTGTGCCTCACTGAGCATGTCAGTGATATCCCTGTCCGCTTGCCAGTGACCCCTGCATTGATTATCGGAAGCTAAATGTGGGTGGTTACACACAGCCATTTGAAGGGTTACCACTAGGACTACGTTCGACGGCATCGAGACACAAACCACTGGAGTTCACCCCAATTACGGGCCGACTTAACACAGTGATCGATCTTCGGTAGTACGAAGTCCAGAATGTATTGAATAAGACGGTGGCGCTCATTTCGGTGAGCACCACCGTCTTATCGCGTGCGCTGATATTTCAACTGCCAAAAATTATCTTAGCGTTGAAAAGTAAGACCCCATCGCGGGAAGCGAGTCCATAGAGCGATATGTTGACATACGGTTTTAGTGAGCCAAAGTGAATTGCCGCAGACGCGAAAACGGGACGGAAGTTATTTCCGTCCCGTTTCATTACCTGACAGCTCTGACTACTGGTTGGCAGCCATCACGTCGATCAGCTCTTGTACGGAGTCCGCGGATGCCTTCAGTGCTGTCGACTCGGCATCTGTTAGGTCGATCTCTATGATCTCCTCTACGCCACCGGAGCCAAGCTTCACAGGAACACCGGCGTAGAGGCCTGACATGCCGTACTCCCCTTCGAGGTACGCGGCGCACGGCAGTATTTCTTTACGGTCGCCAAGGATAGCCTCGACCATCTGCACGGCGGCAGCGGACGGTGCGTAGAAGGCAGAACCGGTTTTCAGTAAGTTGACGATCTCTGCACCACCGTCACGAGTTCGCTGGACAATTTCTTCCAGGCGTCCAGCTTCTATCATCTCGGTCACTGGCTTGCCGCCGACCGTGGTCGTGCCAAGTAGCGGGACCATAGAGTCACCATGGCCTCCAAGCACGTACGCAGAAACGTTGGTCACCGAGACGTTGAGCTCTTCCGCGAGGAAGGTCCGGAACCGGGACGTGTCCAGGATTCCAGCCATGCCCACAACCCGTTCCTTCGGGAACCCACTGACCTCGTAGGCCTTCTGTACCATTGCGTCCAACGGGTTGGATACGATGACCAGGATGGCGTCGGGTGAGTGCTTAACGACTTCCGTAACGACCGCAGTCATGATCTTCATGTTGGTGAGCAACAGGTCATCCCGGCTCATACCGGGTCGACGTGCGATGCCCGCCGTAATCACGACGACATCTGAATTAGCAGATTCCTCGTATCCGTTTGTTCCGGTCACGCTCACGTCTGCGCCTGAAACGGGTGTGCTCTCGGCCATGTCCAGCGCCTTGCCCTGTGGTAGGCCTTCGACAACGTCCACCAGCACCACATCTGCCAGCGCTTTGTCTACGATTCTCTGTGCCGTTGTAGCGCCGACATTGCCCGCGCCTACGACCGTAACTTTACTCCGCAACTCTAATAGTCCTCTCGTTTGACCGGGTGCAACGGTCCGTCAACGCCGCCGCAATCAGATTTAAGTAGTCTTTCTGACAGCGTGTTTCAGCGTTCGGGGTCCGCAGCGTGTCCTTTCGATTTCGTTTGTCTTTTCTGGAAACGTACTCACGCCTCCAGATCCCGTCATAGCGGGATGTTGCCGTGCTTCTTCGCAGGCATGGTGTCCGTTTTGTTACGCAACATTTTGAGCGCTGCAATGATCTTCGGGCGGGTATCCGCTGGATCGATAACGTCGTCCAGGTACCCACGGTTGGCCGCTATGTACGGGTTCGAGAACCGTTCCTCGTAGTCGGCGACCAGTTCTTTCCTCTTTGCGTCAGGATCGTCCGCAGCTGATATATCTCTTCTGCCGATAACTGCGACCGCACCATCCGCGCCCATCACGGCAATCTCTGCAGACGGCCAAGCGTAGTTGATGTCTCCACGCAGATGTTTGCTACTCATGACGATGTACGCCCCGCCGTACGCCTTCCGCGTTACGACAGTCACCTTGGGCACGGTCGCCTCGACATATGCATACAGCAATTTTGCACCACGTCGAATGATCCCTCCGTGCTCCTGTGCCGTGCCCGGCATGAAACCGGGCGTGTCCACAAGTGTGAGTATCGGGATGTTGAACGAGTCACAGAAACGAATAAATCGGGCCGCCTTCTCTGAGGCGTTGATATCCAGAACACCGGCGGATTGTGCCGGTTGTTGCGCAACGATGCCTACCGATTCACCGTTTATGCGTGAGAATCCGACCAGGATATTGAGAGCATATTGCTCCTGAATCTGGAAGAACTCTCCGTTGTCCACGATCGGGCCGATAACGTCCAGCATGTCGTACGGCTGGTTGGGGTTCTCTGGGACGACCGTCGCAAGAGACTCATCTCTGCGTTTTGGATCATCGTTGACCTCGACAGATGGAGCATTCTCTACGTTATTTGAGGGTAGGAACGAGAGTAATTTTCGGACTGACTGGAAGCAATTTTGTTCGTCAGGAGACACAAAATGAGCGACGCCGCTGATACTGGCGTGGGTCTGCGCTCCGCCAAGATCTTCGAGCGATACGTCCTCCCCGGTCACGGCCTTCACCACGCCGGGACCGGTGATGTACATCTGGCCGATACCATCGACCATGAAGATGAAGTCGGTAATGGCAGGGGAGTAAACCGCGCCTCCGGCTGTTGGTCCGGCGATGACGCTGATTTGCGGTACCACGCCGGATGACAGGACGTTGCGGGTAAAGATTTCACCATACCCGGCGAGAGAGGTAACGCCTTCCTGAATGCGAGCTCCGCCTGAGTCGTTCACGCCGACGATCGGTGCGCCGATCCGCATGGCATGATCCATGATCTTGGAGATCTTCATCCCGGCGACCTCCGAGAGGGATCCGCCGAGTACGGTGAAGTCCTGGGCGTAGGCACAGACCGTGCGCCCTTCTACTTCCCCGTATCCCGTTACAACCGAGTCGCCGTCAAATCGCTGTTTGTCCAGACCGAGATCTGACGCACGGTGCGAGGCAAATGAATCGATCTCAGTAAAGGTTCCGGGGTCAAAGAGCAACTCAAGGCGCTCGCGAGCCGTTAGCTTGCCGCGCTCACGCTGAGCGTCTATACGCCGTTGCCCGCCGCCAAGGAGCGCGCTCTGACGCCGTTCCGCCAGAACGGTGCGCGGGTCTCGAGGCTGTTCTGATTCGTCAGATTCGGAATCGGTAGTATGTGGCGTATCGGTCGAGATTGCTCGGCTCTCCGGACTGTCAGGCGTAATTTCGCTTGGTGTCAGTCGATGTCGGCGTGTGTGAAAGCGACCTGATTCAACCGACCGCTTTACTTACCTGTTCCGAGCGGCAATCGTACTGCACGGTGGGGGTCGTCGCAATCAATTTAGTGAGGTCAGAAGTGATACCCGGTGATAGCATCGATGGGTATCTCCCCCTTCAAGAAGGGTTCAGTCAATCAGTCCCAATCCGGCCGTTTTCTGACCTCTGCCCAGATCGTATCCATTCCAAGGATCCCCATAACACAAGGAACCGTGGCAAGAGTGACCAACAATGAAGCCATGACGAACAGCTCTCGTGAGCTTGTGATCGGCGGCCGGACTTTCAACTGGGGGTCACGGACCTACGTCATGGGCGTGTTGAACGTCACGCCGGATTCGTTTTCGGGCGACGGGACGGGCACCGACGTCCAACGGGCCGTAGATCAGGCGCTACGGTTCGAGGACGATGGCGCCGATATCATAGATATAGGCGGTGAATCAAGCCGACCAGTGTCCGTATATAAGGACGCACACCCGGTCTCGGATGATGAAGAAGTCTTCAGGGCAATTCCCGTTATCGAAGCGCTTACCGGACGACTCAGCATTCCCTTAAGCATCGATACCCAGAAGTCGTCGGTCACCCGTCTCGCTATCGCAGCAGGAGCGGCGATCGCGAACGACGTCTCGATGTTCGCGACCGACCGTCTTATGCCAGTTACCGTGGCTGAACTGGGGGTGCCCGTAATCATCAATCACACCCGTGAACGCAAGGTCTATCCGACGGGCGTGGTTACAGAAGTTGTGGGGGCCCTCAAACGCGCAGCCTCGATGGCTGAGAAAGCCGGAGTTCCTCCTTCGCATGTGATCCTGGATCCAGGAATTGGGTTCGGAAAAACGGCGGAGCAGAGTATAGATATGCAGCGTGGGCTATCGAAACTGGTCGATCTTGGATACCCGGTCTTAATAGGGACCTCTCGTAAAGCATCTATCGGTGAGGTGCTGGGCCTCCCCGTCGACCAGCGACTGGAAGGTACTGCGGCGACGGTCGCCCTTGCTATCGAGCGCGGAGCGGACATCGTTCGTGTTCACGATGTTAAGGAGATGGCACGGGTCGCAAGAATGAGCGACGCCATTGTTCGGGGCTGGACTCCTTCACAGCGGGGTTCAGTGACGTGACTGATCGCTTCGTAACGGCTTTTATTGGCCTCGGATCCAATTTACATTCGCACCACGGAGACCGGCAGCGGCATCTTGAGATGGCGTTAGGGGCGATGTCCCGGATTGGCCGAGTGATAAAGACATCATCTATCTACGAGACGGATGCATGGGGCGTGGACGGCGATCAACCGGATTACCTGAACCAGGTGGCGATGATCGAGACCGGTCTAGGCCCATCAGCGCTTGTAGAGGCGATGCTTGGGATAGAAGCCGAGATCGGGCGGGTCCGCACTGAACGTTACGGCTCCCGGACCATAGATCTGGACGTGCTCTTTCTCGGAAACCTGGTCATCAATGAGCCCGGGGTTCAGATACCGCATCCGAGGCTCCACGAACGCGCATTCGTACTGGTTCCACTGGCGGATGTCGCACCCGATTTCGTTCACCCCGTTCTGGGGACGACGCTGGACAAGCTTCTAAGAGGTATCGGGAACTCCGGCGTCAGACCGCTCTATTCAGCCGATTAACGCTAGATAGATAGGGCTGTCTCGAAGATAGCCCTCAAGAATCCCGCCAGCAGGAATACGATCACGCCTCCGGCAAGCAGGGCGTTGTATCCAAATAACCACGATATCCGTTGGGTCAGTCCTGACCTCGACTCTGGCACGAAACCGGCACGCCGTAGGCTCCACACCATGTAGAACATCCAGCCAGCTACCACGAGCTTTGCACTAAGGACGATGAAGTAAGCGACCGAGGCATCGTCACCTGTGAGTCGTTCGAACATGAGAACGAGGCCGGTAACAACGATCGTCACGATCGACGCGTCCACCAGCTCTCGATAGGGGCCGGTGAATTGCCCAATGACCCGTCCTACGCCATCCGGGTCGACTTTCTGCGCCGGCCGGACGATCAGTGCAAAGAACGCACTTCCGCCGACCCATGCGACGGCCCCAAGCGCATGCAACCAACGCACTAACACGATGAGGCCTTCGCCCAGGCCGCCGACCTCCCCGAGAGTCGCGGAGAGTGGGAGTTGTGATGCTAGTCCGAAATCCATGCCGGAATTATGGCAGTCCGCAACGCTTAAATGGGACTGTTATCACCGGCAAGTCACCGTGAATTCACGAATCTAACGAATCAACGTAGGCGCGTTTTCGCCTTCAAGCCTTCCCGACTCAAGGACAACCGCACCAAATCAGGAGCTCGATGCTTCCGTCTATCTATCCCCCGGAAGCGGTCGTTGAGTTAATGAGCGTCTCGATAGAGCCTGCGCTCAAGAAACCGGCGTGCTTTTTAACGATGTTGTGGTTGCTATCGATGAAGATAGTCGTCGGGAAACCTACGATATTAAAATTCCTGACCAACTGGCTCGTGGGGTCGGCGCCGGACGGGTAAGTGATTCCAAGCTCGTCCAGGAACTCCTGGCCTTCCTCGGCAGAGTCCAGTCCCAGCAGTTGAACACCAAGGAACTGGATATCGTCACCGTGGGCCTCGTAAGCGGCCTGTAGGTCAGGTAGTTCGGCGCGGCAAGGAGCGCATGACGGGAACCAGAAGTTGAGCAGCACCGGTTGGCCTTCAAGTCGACTCAGGTCGAACACCCCATCTCTGGGCGTCGATATTTCGAAGTCCGATGCGCCGCCGCCGGACGTTAGAGATGCGCCGGAGGTTGACGTTGGGGACTGGGCCTCTGGCGACTCGTCGTCGGACGAGACTGCGTCGGAATTGGCGCAAGCGACGGTCAGCACCGTCACCGCAGTGAAAACTATAAGAAGCAGCCGTCTCACATGTGCAGCCGGGCGAATACTCATCACACTGCTCCAGATAGGTTGCGCTGAAGGTGACTGTTCAATCATTTCCAGATGGACTCTGTTTAAGGCCTTGAGCCGTTTGTTGCCAATACCCTTAGGCATCATCCCGTAGTGTTCATGAATGAATACGTCCATAAATGCCGATTCGGTTTCGCGTTATTCGACCAACCGTCCGCTCTAGCCCTGGCACGCTTCCCTGATGGCGTCCAACTTGTCCTCCAGCGCAGCCCGTAGACCGTCAATCGGCACACGAATCTGCTCCATAGAATCTCGATCCCTGATCGTCACGGCGTTGTCCTCTTCCACGGTCTGAAAGTCGACCGTGACGCAGAGGGGAGTTCCTATCTCGTCCTGACGCCTGTAGCGACGGCCAATGCTCTGCGTGTCGTCAAACTGAGCGTTGAAGTGGGCACGAACCAGGTCGTACACCTCGCGGGCCTTCGGGGCCAGCTTCTCATTGCGGGATAGCGGAAGCACCGCGACCGCCACCGGAGCGATGTCTGGATGGAAGTGCAAAACGGTGCGCTTATCCTTGCCTTCGCCCTCTTCGTCGTACGCATCGGCCATGAAAGCCAGCGCCGAGCGATCTGCACCCATCGCAGGCTCCACCACAAATGGAACGTACCGTTCTTTGGCCTCATCGTCGAAGAACGACAGGTCGCGGCCACTGGCCTCAATGTGCGCCTTCAGGTCGTAGTCGGTCCTGTTAGAGATGGTCTCAAGCTCTCCCCAGCCCCAGGGGAACTCGTACTCCACGTCGGCGGAGCCCTTTGAGTAGTGGGGGAGTTCATCTGCCTCGTGTTCCCTGACACGCAGCTTCTCGCCCCGGATACCGAACTTCTTGAACCAGTTGTCAGAAAACTCGATCCAGTAGCGGTGCCACTCCTCGTCTGAACCGGGTTTGCAGAAGTACTCCATCTCCATCTGCTCAAACTCACGCGTCCGGAAGATGAAGTTGCCGGGCGTGACTTCGTTCCGGAACGACTTGCCGATCTGCGCTATGCCAAATGGAATGCGCTTTCGGGTAGTCGTCTGGACGTTGTCGTAGTTGATGAAAATACCCTGCGCCGTCTCGGGTCGCAGGTAGATCACTGCGGCTTCATCTTCTACCGGGCCCATGAATGTCTTGAACAGCAGATTGAACTGGCGTGGCTCAGAGAAATCAGAGGAACCGCAGTGTTCACAGGTGTCACCTACGTGGTCCTCCCGGTAGCGACGATGGCAGTTGCCACACTCCACCAGCGGGTCGGTAAAGCTGTCTATGTGGCCGCTTGCCTTCCACACTTCGGGGCTCTGAAGGATGGCCGAGTCCATGCCGACGATGTCGTCGCGGTCTCTGACCATAGATTTCCACCACATCTCTTTGACGTTGCGCTTTAGCTCAACTCCAAGAGGGCCGTAATCCCATGTGCTTCCAAGGCCACCATATATCTCCGAAGCCTGGAAGACGAACCCACGCCGTTTGGCGAGTCCGACAATGGTTTCGAGATCGGTGTTTTCGATTGTTCGTGAAATCGGTGACATCTGTAATTCGTGTTTCCAGGGCGCGCCATCAATCGGGTTCGAGTTTGGATTCGAGGGAGGTGAAGTAGCGCGAATAAGGGTGACGGCCCCGCTGGCTGCCAGGCCGAACTATCAGTTTAGGCCATACATGGCAAGTATTTTCAGTGTTAGGAGTGTATTTTCCGGTCAGGACAGTTGTTCAGCGTTGACACACGGGTGATCCGTGCCTACATTCCCGGCAACTTCACCTCTGTCCCGAGTGAAAAATTGGAGCGGAACATGACGACTAACCCGGCAACGCAATTAGAAGGCAAAGTAGCCCTCGTCACCGGCGCAGCGCGGGGCATCGGTTTTGGCATAGCCACCGTATTGGCGGAACGGGGATCGCAAGTCGCTATATGCGATCTATCGGACGATGCCTCCGCCGAAGCAGCAGAAGAGCTTGCCTCGGCGGGTCATTCCGCCATGGGCATCGCAACGGACGTGACCGATCGTGACTCCCTGGACGCCGCAGTAGAGCGGATTATCGAGAACTACGGCCGGATAGATATTCTCGTGGCCAATGCGGGCGTGTGGGCGTCGACCGGTTACGAAGATCGCCCCGAGTACAACGATGCCGATTGGGACATTACGCACTCGGTCAACGTTCGTGGGGTAGTCCATTCAGCCGAAGCGGTGATCCCACACATGCAGGAACGAGGGACCGGTCGGATCGTCAACATCGCTTCACACGGAGGTCGAAAGCCCCGGGGTGTGGCGACCGGCAGGACACTAGGATTCCCTTACATCGTGTCCAAGGCCGGAGTCATCCAGTGGACGCACGGGCTTGCTATAGAGATGGCCCCGTACAACATCACGGTAAACGCCGTATGCCCGGGCGAGCTTTGGACGAACATGATTCAGGGCATCTATACGAATCGACGAAACGTATCTGACGCACTTTCGGATGGTGGGATAAGTGATGATTTCCGGGTTTCCATGGAGAACACCGTTCCGCTTGGTCGAGGCCAGACACCCAGGGACATAGGACACGCAGTCGCATTTCTTGCCTCTGACGATGCAGCCGAAATTACGGGACAGGCACTGAACGTGAACGGCGGGGCCAAAATGAACTGACCGAGCTACCCGCACGACGCTGACCAAACGCACCCAGATGTATAAAGAATTTAGGAATCGGAGTGGGGAATGACGGACGCTACCAATCTTGACGGCGCAATAACCCTGATTACCGGGGCCGGGCGAGGGATAGGGCAGGGAATTGCTGAAGTGCTGTCCGAGAGGGGAGCGGTTATCGCAATGTCCGATTTAGATGCCGATGCCGCACTGGTGGCGTCTACCGCCATCAACGCGAATGGAGGACAGTCGGTTCCGTTCGGTGGCGACACGACTTCACAGGAGTCGATGGACGGGCTGGCGGCGGCGGTGATCGAAGTGTTTGGCCGGATCGACATCCTCGTTTGCAATGCAGGCGTGATCGGGGCTCCCGGCTACCAGGACCGTATGGAGCACACGGAGGAAGACTGGGACGCTACCTTTGGCGTGAACGTGAAGGGTTTCGTCCATACCGCCAACGCAGTCTCTCCACACATGCGTGAGCGAAACTCCGGACGGGTGGTCAACATCTCTTCCCACGGTGGGCGAAAGCCCCGTGGAGCGAAGGCGGTGCTCGGAAACATACAGGCACCGTATTCGGTGTCCAAAGCGGCCGTGATCCAGTGGACACATCTACTTGCTATCGAGCTTGGATCTAACAACATCACGGTTAACGCGGTGTGCCCCGGCGTTCTCTGGACGCCCTTGTGGGAGAAAATCGCCCAGAACCGGATCACCGCCGATCCCAGCCTGGCGGAGTTCACGCCGCGTGAGATCTTCGAACAGAGCGTCAAGGAGCGAATGCCGATGGGCCGGGAGCAGACGCCACGAGACATCGGAAAAGCGGTCGCCTTCCTGGCGTCCGACGACGCGTCAGAGATCACTGGACAGGCGCTAAACGTGAACGGCGGGGCGGTGATGAACTAGTGGGGGTTTTAGTTAAGGTCCCTAAGGAAGAACTCCGTGATTGACTCCTACGACGTTGTCGTAATCGGAGGCGGCGTGATGGGCTGCGCCACGTTGCACTATCTGGCGAAGATGGGCGTTACAAACACGCTCCTTCTGGAGCGGGACACACTCGCCGCCGGGTCCACGGGTCGGTCTATGACCATCCTGCGTATGCACTATTCGAACGCCATCACGACGCAGATGGCAAAAGAGAGCCGGGACGTGATCGCCGACTTTGAGTCGGAGACGGGACATCCCGGTGGGTTTGTGAACACTGGATACGTTTTCATGGTCGAACCCGGACAAGAAGACGCCCTCCGTAAGAACTCCGCCCTCCAACGAAAGCACGGAGTGGACTCTCGCCCGATGGCGCCGCAAGAGGCGTCGGTAATGTGGCCTGAGATGGACTTTCACGGCGTGGGCGCGGTCACTTTCGAGCCCAACTCCGGATACGCCGACAGCTCAGCTGTGACGAACGGATTTGCGTTGAGCGCCCGAGAGGCCGGGGCAGAGGTGCGCCTTGGCAGCAACGTAACCGGGATCGTCGTTGAAGGGGGCAAAGCCGTTGCTGTCGAAACCGATCAGGGTCGCATCAATGCCGGAGCTGTGGTGCTCACCGCCGGACCGTGGATTCCAGAGTTTCTTGAGTCGGTCGGAGCGCCGTTGTCCCTTTCATGGGTACGGCACCAGGTCATCAAACTTCACAGGCCGCTGAACCGCATCCCAACACACCCGATCATCGCGGACACATCCAACGGCATTTCGTTCAGGCCAGACGCCGGTGATTTGACGCTAATAGGGATCCGGGAAGATCCGACCGATCGGGACACTTACAACCAGTCGGTCGATCCGTCGTGCGTCGCAGATTCTCTTGAATACCTTGTTCGACGCTACCCGGCTTTTGACGAAGCGGGATGGGATGGCGGCTGGTCCGGTTTGTTCACCATCACGCCAGACCACCATCCAGTGATAGACCGTGTTCCGGGCATCGACAACCTGGTGGTGGGAGCCGGGTTCTCCGGCCACGGATTCAAGCTGTCTCCGTCCATAGGCCGGGCGCTTGCCGAACTTGCTACTCACGGCAAATCTACAAGCATCGATATGACGCCTCTACGCTTCACCCGTTTTGCAGAGAACGACCTGTTGGATTCGGCCTACGGAGCAAGCGTTTTCGCGTAAGACATCGGGGCGAGATTAGCCGCTACAGTGGCGTAAAATTCTTGCACTTGTCCAGAGGCTTTTCAAAGAGTGGATCGCACGATGTGACCGACCGCCTCCAACTGTCATCCTGAACTTGATTCAGAATCCACTCATCACTGGCCAACCCATCGAGACCACAAGACAGTCCTTCCACCGACCGGTTAATCGGCAAGCACCGATGTCGACATAAAAATGGATCCTGAATCAAGTTCAGGATGACAGTGTGAAGTTCAGGCTCACCATTTGACCGATATTCCCGGTTCCCAATAGACTCCGCTAGTGGTCTCACACGGTCGTCTAACAGAGGAATGACGACAGCACTCATCAAAGCGTGTTCGTACGTACAGTCAAGCTGTTCTTAACACTAACTAATGATATTCAGTCAAATACCTTGACCCTCAAAACGCTCGTTATTCCCGGGGACGATGACCGCTTCTCGTTGTGTCTGAAAAGAGTGCTCGAATCGGCAGGCAGTGCGTCCTCGGTCGAGTTTGCCATGTCTTCGGGCAATGTGGCCGAAGACATGGCGGGAGGATTCGAGGCATTGGTGCTCGGTCCGGGCGCTGAATCGGCATGCGATATGGCCGCCGGTGATAACGATATTCGATTCGTTCAGTTCACCGGATGTCGACAGTCGTCGCTCGCCGCAGCCACCTTGCTATCCACCGGGCTTGCTGTGGCGAACACCGGTCCCGCATTGGCCCCGTTTGTGGCTGACCACACGATGTCCCTGCTCCATCAGGCGATGGTGATAGCGAAACAGCCGTCAAATGAACTCAGCGTGCTGACAGTCGGGATTGTCGGACTCGGAAACGTCGGTATCGAGGTCGCTCGCAGGTTGCGAGAGGCGGGGGCATCGATCATCTATCACGACGTACGGACTGCAGCCCAGGGCTACGCCAACGAAGTCGGCGCACGAAGACATAGTTTTGATCGGCTACTTCTTAACTCCGATGTCGTAACCCTGCACGTCAGTGACACTCCTCACACAATTGGCTTGATTGGGGAGCGGGAGTTGAAGTTGATGAAGTCTGGTGCTGTTCTGGTCAACACCAGCCTCGCGGAGGTGTTAGATGAGGACGTAGTTCTGTCCGCCCTGGAGTCTGGGACGCTTGGGGCTGCGGCTTTTGGGGTCCGGGGCGTGAATCCAGGGCCACTATTCGGTCATGAACGCGCGATTACAGATATCAAAGACGCAAGCGAGAGCGATGCCGCATTGGAGGCTGTCGCCGCACAGGTTATCGGCAATCTGGCGCGAGTCGAGTCAGGCGAGGTTCCCAGCGGCCTGATGGACCCGGTGGGTCTGCCGGCCGTGGGAGATCCTGCGTTCTGGACGTCCCGGCTTGCACCGCGCCGTCCTGCCTAGCGCACGCTTACGCGCCCCGTTGCCTCTATACTTCGGCCTTCTTCACTGTCCGTCGCATTCCGGCAACCAAAATGTCAACTAAAGGAGATCACTCACGCATGGCTCTCAAAGTCGTAAACGTTTCACGGCCCATGTCCGACACCAGCATGTTCGAAGCCGCAGGAATAGAGTTCTCTCAAACTCTGGTCGACTCGACCACATCGAAGTCGGACTACATCGACATTCTTCGTGGAGTCGATGGCGCAATGATCGGGACGCTCCCCCTGACCGACCGAGAGGTTCTTGAGGCCTGCCCGAATCTGAAGATCGTCAGCCGGTCTGGAGTAGGTGTCGACTCTATCGACCTAACGGCGGCGACCGAGTTGGGCATCCTGGCCTGCAACACGCCGGGCATAAACACCTCAGAAGTCGCTGATCACGCTATGGCGCTTCTGTTGTCCCTGACGCGGCTCGTACGTGAGACGGACGGTGCAGTCAAAGCAGGAAGGTGGAGCGACGACCCGGCGTCGATCGCAGCGTTCCGTACGAACCTTCGGCGGATTGCCGGTAGCACGGTCGGGATCATCGGTCTTGGCAACATCGGCAAGGCTTTCGCTTCCCGCATCCGTGGTTTTGGACCGGAGCGAATCATTTCTTACGACCCGTACGTTCCGCAAACGACGGCCGACCTTTACGGAGTGCAGCTTGTGTCTCTGGAAGAGCTGCTCAGTTCGTCTGACTACATAACGATCCACACGCCATCGACGGCCGAGACGCACCACATCATCGACTCAGAGGCACTTGCGCAGATGAAGCGGAGCGCCATCCTGATCAACTGCGCTCGAGGCCCGCTGGTGGACCCGGTAGCCCTCCAGATTGCGCTCCAGACCGGTCAGATTGAATCTGCAGGACTGGACGTCACCGAGACCGAACCGATCGACGCAGAGGACCCACTCCTCAATGTCGACAACCTGATCGTCACACCGCACATCGCAGGAGCATCGCCGGTGTCCGGCGTCGAGGGTGGACGCAAACAGGCTGAAAACGTTTTGCTGGTACTTACTGGACGAGCACCCCACGGGCTCGGCAATCCGGAAGTCATCAAGCAGATTGCCGTGATGCGAGCGACCGACGCAGGCCGCTGGGAAGGCGTCCCGGACTTCTCGACAGCACTGGCCCTGTAAAAAAAAGATAGTGAGACGCATGCGGACGGAACGGTTTGCCGCCCGTATGCGTTCTTATTAACAGCGGTCACTGGCGGTCAGCTGGAAGTGGCGGTATGTCGAGAACACGTTTCGAGCGAATTAGCGTGCTTCTAATCGTCGCGTCATTTCTTTTTGCGCTGGCCGCCAGTGGTTGTTCTTTTTCTGGGACCGATTCAGAAGCGTCAACACCGGTTCCGGAGTATCGAGTGACTTTCGGTTTTGACCGTCTGTTGACTGACGACGTCGTCCAGTTCTCTCTGATCAACGTTGAGTCTGGAGAGATCGCCGCCGATCGGAACTGGTCAATCAGCAGCCCACACAACGTACCGGGCGGATCGCGGTGTCATGCGATCAGACGGCCTGTATACGGCGCCTCGAATGGTTCGCTGTTCGGAAATTGTGGAGGTGCGGACTCGGTTAGAGAAGATCGATTACTTCGGTGAATTATACGTTCTCGACCCTCGATATCCAGACCCGTAAGCGACGTCCATGCTGGGCGGGTCACACGCGATTTTCAACATGCTCAACATCGAGACCACGCGCTCAGTTAAAGGCAGGGTATGCCAGTCGGAAAATCGGTTGTATTTACGGTGCGGGACGGCACCGGGCGACTGCTGGTGGTTGATCACTGCGAAATCCAGCAGGACAACCGGGTCGTGGACAACGCCGGAATGATAACGCCTGACCGCGTCTACACAACGCTATCGGTTGTGCCTGAACGGCCAACCGTTCAGATCTCCATCCTGTACTTCGGGGAGGGCCGAGAGCCTCCTCAACTGTCCTTGATCGGTCGAAGCGTCACGATCATTCCGTAGCGCGCCGAACCCCTATCCCTCTCGCCAGGTCGCCTTCGGTTCCCAGCCCAGCACTCGACGCGCTTTCTCGATGCTTATGGCTGACTTGAAGCCCTCAAGGTCTCCCTTGATCTCGGCGTCCGGGTACATCTCTCGAACCAGGTCGATCGTCGGGACGTTGGAGCTTGTGTCTGCTCCATTAATGAAGAATGCCTCGTGACCGTCCCAGTCGGTCTCGACCGCCAATCGGCAAGCCACTGCAGCCTCGATTAGATCCGTCCAACCCCAAAAATGCTTGGGCGCGCTGTCAACGACATTCCCTCCGGCGACTCCCGCCCTCATGTCACTCTGTCGCGCCTCCGTAAGAAGGCCGTGGAATCGCATTGACGCAATCTGCACATCGCCCGAACGTCGCCTCACAAACGCCTCAGCCATCTCCTCGCCCAGCCACTTGCTCTGCGAATATGCGTCCTCGGCGAAGGTGGGGTGTTCCTCATCGATAGGGAAGTAGGGCCTCGGCGTGATTCCCTTTGAGAAGACCGCTCCAATGGCATTGACCGACGATGCCATTACTATCTTCTTGATCCCGTGTATCTCAGCAGCTTCAAGCACCGCCCAGTTCGACAGCATGTTTATCTTAAAGACCTCGAACTCGGACATGATGAGGGGGTTCGTTATCGCCGCCATGTGGATCACGGCATCGCACCCGGCCATCGCCGACGTCACCTGTGCCATGTCTGTGGTGTCCACAAACTTAAATGTGCTTGATCCTGCCTGGCCGCGTGTGTTCGGCACATCCGGCGGCGCAACTCGATCAACTCGCACCATCTCGTAACCGTGGGCGACAAGTTCGTCCGTTATCGCTTTGCCAGCAAGCCCGGACCCACCTGTCAGGAGGATTTTCATCGGTGCGTTCCTCATTCATGTCTCGACGCGTTGAATTGCGGCTGACATCCTACCGTTCAGACGGCGCACGAAACACTCCTGACTCGTTGACCGGCCAACGGTGCGCTCCTACCATGCGCATAGCCCGGAAATACTTAGAATAAATCTGGAAACATCTGGCGATCTGGCATCCATTGGAGTCCACCCATGACAAGCGCAAGGACGAAGGTCCCGGTAACTTCCGCCGAGGCTCGTGCCGAGTTTCGACAGAATCGCCTTGCTCAACCCACCTCAGGCATGGCGCCCGGATTCGTTCAGGCGAACCTCGCGATCATTCCAAAAGAGTCGGCATTCGACTTCCTGCTGTTCTGCCAGCGCAACCCGAAGCCCTGTCCGGTCATCGACGTGATCGAGGCGGGCAGTATTGAGCCCGTAATCAGTACGCCGGGTGCGGATATCCGAACCGACGGCCCCCGCTACCTTGTGTATCGAGACGGCGTCGCCACCGAGGAGCTTCTGGACCTGAAATCGGTCTGGCGTGACGACCTCGTGACATTCCTGCTTGGTTGCAGCTTCTCGTTTGAGCACGCCTTGATCGAGAACGGCATCACACTCCCGCACTGGGAGACCGACAAGAACGTCGCCATGTTCAAGACCAACATCCAGACAACGCCGGCCGGACCGTTCTCAGGGCCGATGGTGGTCTCGATGCGATGGATCCCGCAGGACAAGGTCGTCCGAGCGGTTCAGGCGACGACACGTTTCCCGAATACACACGGTGCGCCGATCCACGTCGGCGATCCGTCGGCTATCGGCGTGGCCGATCCCATGAAGCCAGATTTCGGTGACGCCTGGGAGCCAGCCGATCCGTCGGACGTTCCCGTGTTCTGGGCCTGTGGCGTAACACCGCAGGCTGTGGCAATGGCCTCGAAGCCGCCGCTCATGATCACTCACGCACCGGGTCACATGTGGATGACCGACTTGAAGGACGAAGACCTGGCCGTTCTTTAATGGCTGAATCCGAGACCTATCGGGCCTCATAGCCTCGCCTGGCTGCCCCCCCCGAAGTATTTATCGGTCGATGTTGATAATCGGCTAAACAGCGCAACGGAGTAACAATTCGATGACCACCATCGAGGACATCATCCTCCAGAAGGACGGCCGGAACATTTCGGCGCTCCGTCCATATCTGCCCTCCAACTACGTCGAGGAGGCAGCGGACCTGATCCTGGAACACCCAGGAAAGGTACTGATCGTCACCGGGTTTTATATCGTTTACGCAAAAGCGCCGGAGACGGACGGTCCTCCCGGAGCGGCAGCCATAGGCGAAGCGCTTTCGACTATCGGCTACGAGGTCGCATACGTGACCGACAAGTACTCGATGGACGCCATGAAATCGGTCGCCGGTGACAATCAGGTGATCGAGTTCCCGGTGGTTGACCACAAGGAGTCAGCAGAAGCCGCACGGGTGATACTGGAAACCGAGACCCCGTCCGTTGTGATCGCAATCGAGCGCGCCGGTCTTGTTGGCGACGGCACGTACCGGAATATGCACAGCACGGACATATCCGAGTACAACGCCAAGATCGACCACCTGTTTGATCAGCACCCGTATAGCGTTGGCATCGGCGACGGCGGCAACGAGATCGGTATGGGCAATCTGCGGGACGAGGCGGCAAGCATCGAACGCCTGCCGGACGACCCGTGTGTAACGACTACGACGAAGCTGATGATCGCGTCCGTTTCCAACTGGGGTGGATTGGGCCTAGCTGCGGCGCTGTCGATCAAGAAGGGCCAGAACCTACTTCCCAGTATCGAGACTGAGAACGCGTGGGTTCACGCTACGTATGATGCAGGCGCAGTGGACGGCCCGACGGGAAAGCATCGGCCATACGTGGACGGTTTCCCCCTGGACGATTACAACTCGTGCCTGACGGATCTACACGAGCACGTAAACGCTTCCTTGGGGTAGGGCGTGTCGGGTGGGCGTACTGCCATACGCCCCTACGGTGTCGTCACGAAACGGCTGCTATTGCATGGACAGGCCGGAGCAAGCCCGCTCCTAAATCGTGTCGCATAGCGAACGTTTTTGCTCTCTCTCCCATTGCGGGAGAGGCCCACGTGTACCAAGGGTGAGGGGTAATAGGGCGGATCGGAGATCCGCCCTATGCTCATCGACTTAAGACCAGTAGGTCTCCTGCAGCGATCCCATGCCACCCCAGCCCGTCACCGATGAACCGTCGGTGGCTCGCCATACGGCTCCATTCGGGTCCCACGGGTTGGCTGCTAACCATTCTTCGTTCATCTCGACGCCAAGCCCCGGCAACTCCGGCACGTCAAAGAACCCGTTCTTTTGAATTGGCGCAGTCCCGGATGTCGCATCCTGGAACCACGGGTGAAGCCCGCCCTCCTGGATCATGAAGTTGGGGGTGCAGGCATCGAGTTGCAGGGCGGCGGCCGTGCAGATAGGTCCGTACGGGTTGTGCGGCTGGAAACCTACGTAATGGGCTTCTGCCATCGCTGCGATCTTCTTCAGTTCCATGATCCCGCCAGCCTGGACGATGTCCGGCTGGATCATCGCCACGATATTGCGTTTCAGCAGATCCGTGTAGTCCCACTTTGTGAAAAGTCGCTCGCCGGTCGCCAGCGGGATGTTCACCGCTTCGGCAACCCGTTGCAGCGCATCCAGGTTCTGCGGCGGCACCGGCTCCTCCATCACGAAGGGGCGGTACTCCTCGACCTCGTTGGCCATGTGGATCGCTGCGGCCGGAGCCAGGCGGCCGTGAACCTCAAGAAGTAGCTCCACGTCGTCGCCGACAGCCTCTCGAACGGCCTTCATCTTGGCGATCGCGTGTCGTTCGGCATCACGTTGCAGGAAGATGCCTGTATGGTCGAACGGATCGCCTTTGAGCGCCGTCAAACCCTGCTCTACGAAACCCATGGCACGTTCCACGGCCAGTTCAGGCGTTGCACCGTCCCATCGACCGTAGGTCCAAATTTTGTCCCGCATTTTGCCGCCGATGAGTTCGTATATCGGCACTCCAAGGGCCTTGCCCTTGATGTCCCACAGGGCGATCTCGATCCCGCTGATCGCGGACATCTGGATCACGCCGCCACGCACGTGGAAGTGGTGGTAGAGCCTCTGCCAGATCTCTTCTATTCGGTGCGGGTCCTTGCCGATCAGGGTCTCGCCGAACTCGTTGACCATCTCGACGACGGCGAACGGGCCACAGGTTGCCTCACCCCAACCCGTGATTCCTTCGTCGGTCTCTATCTTTACGTAAACGTAGTTTCGGCTTCCGAACGGCGTCCTTGCCGAACCCGGAATCGCTTTAACGCTTGTGATTTTCATTGATGTATCTCTCCGGAAATTTCTAGAACTTGTCAGGTTTGGGGGTCGTGTCTTGTAATTTCCGAATACTTACGCCCACTCGGTCTGCTGCATAGAAGGCCAGTAAGCATCTCGTGCGTAACCCTCAGGGGTAATGTTCTCAACGGGCGGGTTGGCTCGAAGAACCGCCTCGTCCATCTCAATGCCGATCCCGGGGCCGGTCGGCAGGTCGAAGAATCCATCCTTCTGTTTCGGGAACTCGCCCACCACAACCTCGTCGAACCAGTCGCCGTGTCCGCCTTCCTGGATCATGAAGTTTGGCGTGCAAGCATCAACCTGCAATGCCGCCATCGAGTTGACCGGTCCGTACGGGTTGTGCGGCTGGAATCCCACGTAATGGGCCTCCGCCATTGCCGCGATTTTCTTCAACTCAAGGATTCCGCCCGCGTGTCCGATGTCTGGTTGGATCATCGCCACGATCTGCTGCTCCAGTAGGCCGGTGAACTCGTACTTGGTGTACAGACGCTCGCCGGTCGCCAGCGGTACGTTGATCGCATCAGCGACGCGTTTCATGGCCGACACGTTCTGTGGAGGCACGACCTCCTCAAACACAAAAGGTCGATACTCCTCGATCGCCAGACCGACCCGGATCGCTGCCGACGGTGCAAGACGTCCGTGTGCCTCTACCAGCAGTTCGACATCGTCCCCGACGGCTTCACGGACCGCTTTTAACTTTGCAACTGCGTCACGTTCTGATTGCACAGAACTGAACAGGCCCTGGTGACCGAACGGGTCGCCCTTCAGTGCCGTGAGCCCTGTAGCAACCTCTCGCAGGGCATGTTCGACACACTCTTCCGGAGTAGCGCCGTCCCATCGACCGTAGGTCCAGATTTTGTCACGCATCGCTCCACCCAGCAGCTCGTACACCGGCACGCCCAGCACCTTGCCCTTGATATCCCAGAGGGCGATCTCGATGCCGCTAATCGCCGCCATCTGGATCACGCCACCGCGGACGTTGTGATAGAGGTGGTAGAGCCGTTGCCAGTGCTCTTCAATACGGTGCGGATCTTTGCCGATCAACGTCGAACCTATCTCGTCGACCATCCCAGACACGACCAACGGACCGCATGTCGCCTCGCCCCAGCCGGTAATGCCTTCATCCGTCTCGATCTTCACGTAGACGAAATTGCGCCTGTTACCGCCCTGGTCAGTAATTGGTTGAGCGCTCTGAATTCCTTCGACCTTTGTGATCTTCAACGGTGATCTCGCTTTTTCTTGTGTGAATCCGCATTTACCGGTTGTAGGCACAACCGCGTCGCCGCCAACTTACGCCACTCGATGAGTACGCGCTAGTGGCCGACACATCTTTACAGGCTCTTGAAAATATGCCATGACGCAAACAAAGGACGATGTGTACAAAGGCCCGGGCGCAAACAAAGGGAGGAACGTAGAAAAATGTTCAAAAAGATACTTGTTCCGTTGGACGGCACAGCCGATTCCGAACGCG
>Ga0115002_10000669_pt1 | contig 47867 bp, 43 predicted proteins | sample ArcticOcean_MG_C_8_FD_89576 | JGI IMG/M metagenome (GOLD analysis project Ga0115002, IMG submission 89576) | Marine microbial communities from western Arctic Ocean - ArcticOcean_MG_CB11_86 | ecosystem: Environmental > Aquatic > Marine > Oceanic | place: Arctic Ocean: Canada Basin | collected... | reverse complement strand
CTCTAATTACCAATGAGTAAAAACATATGAAGTATCGCCATCTCGGAAATTCTGGTCTTGAAGTCAGCGTGATTGGTCTTGGCACCAATAATTTTGGCGGTCGAATGGAATTCAAAGAAGCTCGAGAAGTGCTCTTTGCCGCTATAGACCAAGGCATCAACTTCATCGATACGGCGAATATCTACTCGCACGGAAATTCCGAAGAAATCATCGGTCGGTCGCTGATTGATCGTCGAGACGAAGTGTTGATCGCAACCAAGTTCGGCATGCTCTGGGAAGAGGGTCCACATGGCAAGGGCGGATCTCGCAAGCACATTATGGACTCGCTCGAGGGGTCGCTTCGACGGCTTCAGACCGATTACATTGATTTGTACCAGATGCACAAGCAGGATCCTGACACGCCGATCGATGAAACTTTGCGGGCACTCGATGACGCTGTTAAGGACGGAAAAGTTCGTTATACCGGACTGTCCAACTTCGATCCTTGGCGGATCGCTGATGCTCAGTGGACAGCGAAACACAACGGATATACCCCGTTTATATCGTCTCAGCCTGAGTACTCGATGCTCGAACGCGGAGTTGAGCGAGCAGTGCTGCCAGTTTCGGAAAAATACGGTCTCGGCACACTGCCGTACTTCCCGCTAGCGCACGGATTCCTTACAGGTAAATATCGTCGCAACGAGGCAGTTCCTGAGAACACTCGATTGGCTCTTACGCCAGCAGCTCAGGGCAAACGGCTTTCGGATGGGAACTTCGACATTCTCGATCAACTAGAAGTATTTGTTGATAAGCGCGGTCATACTATGGTCGAGTTGGCTTTCGCATGGATTCTTGGACGAGCGTCGGTCGGATCGGTAATTGCCGGAGCTAGCACGCCTGATCAGATTCGCCAAAACGCCGCTGCTGCCGATTGGGAGCTTTCAACCGACGAAATGGAAGAACTGGCGGGGATACTCGACGGATAGGTGACTGAGAGCTTTTTTCCTAAAAGAAAAGTAGCTTAGTTATTTAGACAGATCGTCTTACGTTTCGACTGTGATAGTCGTTGTTGGAGACGATAAATCGGTGGTATAGGCAATTCTTCGGACGAACATGAAGCTACGAATCCTACGAGAAGTGTTGAGAGTACGACGGGTGTGACGCCTTTTGTCTTGACCATCTAATCATCATGAATGGTTGTCATACCAATCACATCAGGGAATTCTCATATGGTCACGAGCTGAACGGTTCGAGGCCAGTGAACCGTTATGTAGCAATACGATGAGACTGGTGAGTCTGTAGAGTATCGACGATATGCCAAATCACATACTCGCAATTGATCAGGGAACAACGTCGACACGGGCGATCGTTTTTGACTCCACAGGCACACCTGTTGGATCGGCTCAGGTCGAACTTTCTCAACATTTTCCTCAACTAGGTTGGGTTGAGCATGACCCAATAGAGATAGCCGAAGCGGCCGTAAGTGTCGCTAAGCAAGCCATTGGACGTGCCAAGCTTGCACTGGAAGATATCGCAGCAATTGGAATTGCCAGCCAACGCGAAACAACCATTGTGTGGGAGCGTCGAACGGGTCGACCGGTTGCCAATGCGATCGTATGGCAAGATCGACGAACTGCTGAGATATGTCGCGATATAGCGAAAACCGATCATGCCAGAAACATCAGGCAGATAACTGGGCTTGTGATCGACTCCTATTTCAGCGCAACTAAGCTGATGTGGCTGTTATCTACCATCCCCGATGGACAGGTCCGAGCTGAAGCCGGAGAACTGTGCTTTGGCACGGTCGATTCATGGCTTTTGTGGCATCTCACAGACGGTGAAGTGCACGCCACAGACGCTACGAATGCATCTCGAACGATGCTGTTGAACTTGCACGATCTCCAATGGGACCCGGAGATGTTGGACTTGTTCAACATTCCACAAGCGATGCTTCCTGAGGTGAAAAACACCGCAGATGATTTTGGTTTTACTTCGAAAAAGGTGTTAGGGGCTGAAATTCCGATCACAGCGATGGCAGGCGATCAGCACGCTGCTTTATATGGTCAGGCTTGTTTCAGGACTGGCCAAATAAAGTGCACGTACGGTACCGGTGCGTTCGTGCTGGCGAACAAAGGCAATACGCCACCGATTCCGAGTTTAGAGGGGAATGACGCTGGATTGGTTGCGACACTTGGCTTCCGTATCGGCTCTAAAAAGACATACGCAACCGAGGGCTCGGTATTCGTAACCGGAGCGACTGTACAGTGGCTTAGAGATGGTCTCGGCGTTATTTTAAATGCGGCTGAAACCGTCGATCTCGCGATGTCAGCTGGATCGAACGAGGGAGTGTACTTTGTGCCGGCGTTTGTTGGACTAGGCGCTCCACATTGGCAGCCTGATGCAACTGGGTCCATTACCGGGCTAACGCGCGGAAGTGATCGCAGCCATATCGTTCGTGCCGCTCTCGAGTCGACCGCATACCAAGTCAAGGACGTTGTCGATGTAATGGAAACCGGTAGAGCACGATCTCAGGCACCGATTCGTGCCGATGGTGGTCAGAGCGACAACCCTTTCGTTATGCAGTTTCAGGCAGATATCTTGGATCGACCTGTCGAAGTGGCTGGTATTACTGAAACGACCGCGCTTGGTGCGGCTTTTCTTGCGGGTAGAGGGGTCGGTATGTGGGGATCTGACTCTGAAATTGAGTCGATGTGGAAGGCTTCTGCGATTTATGAACCGTCGATGAGCGAGTCGGAGCGTAATTCACTGTATTCAGGTTGGCTCGAAGCGATGCGCAAAACTTCGCCTCGCTTCTAAAGAGTCGGCAGATTCAAGAATCCATCGAAGCGGTGGCACGAAATGCCTCAAGTGCCTAATCTGGTGGGTAAAGCGTCACTTTTCGTCAAATCAACTGCTAACCTTCCGCTCGTTCGGAACACAGCAATATGCGGAGGCTCGGCAAATGTACGTTGGAACTCAGGTGGCAGCACGGAACGATGCGGATTTTGAACAGTGGTCACAACTAGGCGTTATGAACGTCTGCTCAGATCCTCCAGGAAACCCGCACGACTGGACAATTGATGATCTCAAGCAACACCGTGAGAAGGTAAATTCGTACGGTATAGAGCTTGATATGGTGCAGATTCCGATATCGTCGACCACACTAGATCGATCGCAGTCTCCGAACATCATGCTTGGAAAAAGCCCTCAGCGCGACCGTGAGATCGAATCGATACAGAACATCATTCGCATGTGTGGGGAGGTAGGAATTCCGGCGGTCAAGTACAACATGAATATCATCGGTATTCCTCGTTCAGAGCGAGAAGAAGGTCGTGGTGGAGCATCAAACTCTACGTTCCGCTGGTCGAAAATGAACCCCGATGACCCTAAGACAATCGCTGGCGACGTTACTGTCGACGAGTTCTGGCAGCGCATTGATTATTTCTTGGAACGTGCCGTTCCCGCTGCAGAATCGGCGAAGGTTCGCATGGCGTGCCACCCGCACGATCCGTATACGCCGGATGGCTATATGGGTGTGACTCGAGTTCTTGGCACTATTGATGGCATGAAGAAGTTTGTGCAGATGCATGAGAACGAGTACCACGGTCTGAACTTCTGTCAGGGCACTGTCACCGAGATGCTCGACGATCCTGGCAAAGAAATCGCAGACGTTATTCGATGGTTCGGTAGCCGAAACAAGATTTTCAACGTTCACTTCCGCAATATTCGGGGTCATAAACTCGACTTCATGGAAGCGTTCCCAGACGAGGGCAGCATCGACTTTTCGGAGATCATCAAGGTCTATCAAGAGGTTGGATATAAGTACATGTTGATGCCCGACCACGTGCCGTGGATCAGCGGTGACGACCCACAGGGAACAGCGTTTGCGTTCTGCTACGGCTACATTTCGGCTTTGTTGCAGGCAAATGGTGAACCACGCAAACAGCCGTGGGTAACAAAGGCTCCTAAAGGTGATGGCGCCTGGTAGGTCGTCGTGCGATGAACGTTTCTGCTGAATCGATCGTCGAAGCTCTATTATCGGCTGGGTATCAGATTGAGCAGTGGAGTCTGCTCAGAACTGGTCAGAACAGTATCGCCATTCTTGCGAATGATGCGTGGGTATTCCGTTATCCACTCCATCGTGGTGCAGCGGATTCAATGGAACTCGAGGTCGCCGTATTACGGGTAGTGCACGGTCGACTTCCTGTGTTTACACCAGATCCTGAAATATCCGTAGAAGTCGAAGGTCTTGATTGGCGGGTGATTGCATACCCGTTTATTCCTGGGCAGATCTTATGTAAGGATCAGATAAGCGATATGGGAGCGGCAAGTCTTTCACGGCTCGGTAAGGACCTCGGCCGATTTCTTACGACGCTTCATTCCACGCCTTCATTCCTCTTCATCGGTTCAAATTTACGAGATGAAGATATAAATCAAAGATGGGCTAGTTTCATGGAAGATGTCCGGAGTGTCTTGAAACCGCGGATCACATCTTCGGAGTGGAATCGATCGAATCGAAAGCTGAATAAATCGATCGAGAAGATAAAAATGTTCCAATATGAAACCGTGTTGTGTCACCGCGATTTTGGATTAGGAAATTTTGTTTTCGATGGTCGTTCACGTTTAGCTGGCGTCATTGGTTTCGGAAGCGCAGGACTTGGTGATCCTGCCGTAGATATTGCGACTCTGATAGGTACGAATGCTCTTGGAGATTCGATGATTGAATACGTTCGTCCGGCATATACATTGACCGACGATTTATTGCAAAGAGCACGAATATATAGCGCAACGTTTCCTCTCCAGCAGGCGTTGTTAGGTGCGAAAAACGACGATGAGTTAGATATCAAAGACGGTATCTACGTCTACCTAAACGAGTGAGGTTTGAGAGTTACAATTTGCGATATTCGAAATCGAAGATGAATAGTAATCACACACTGGACAGAGCAAAAAATCTCATAGTGCGAGATACTAAATTAAGTACAGCATGACATTTGGATAGTAGGTTCAGGTAAGAAGGATTTTCACTTGACACATCAGGAAGAAACAAAAGACTCGGTCGCTTACCGATCCCATGTGAGAATAGAACGAGTTAAAGGTCCAATTCGTCGGGCATTCGTTCCGGCACACGAAGGTCCAGTGATGTTGGGTGTTCATTCTGAGGTTGCGGAGCACTACGGGGTAGATAACAACGTCGTTGATCCCTACACGACCACTCTTGACTATGTGATTGCTTCTGTCGCTGGCTGAATGACTGGAACATTTGGCGGCGCCCTTGAGGCGCGCGGGATTCCTGCTGGCGATGGCTTCTTTCACTCAGAAAGTGTTGGCGAGCTAGAAAAAGATGGCGGAGTACTTGTAATTAAGCGCGTTCACGTGAAGTACATCCTTAAGGTCGATTCCTCCCTACGTGAAGAGAAGGCCGACGCTATTCAGCGTGCGTTTGATTTGCATGCCAATTCATGCCCCGTGTACCGGAGTATCTACACAAGCATAGACATCACGAAGGAACTTAAAATCGTCTAGGGCTAGCTAACCCTAGGCATTTTGTAGTGTGATCGATTCGGTGATGCCGGGCAGGCTTGTTTAGGTCACTACGACGTAGGTTGCAGACTCGATGATTGGGTAGTACTTTGCACCTAGGCAAAATTAGCCTCGAAAAATCTAATTAGTCATTCGTAGCGCTGCTCGGTTAATTAAAAACAGCCCGGAGCGTGATCTACGGGCTGTTTTGTAATTAGTCGTTAGCCTTAGGCTAGATCAGACGACTACGTTGCCGTCGAACCTGCCTAGAAAACGTGCCGCTGGCATAGCTCAGGGCTTGACCATTGAGCCGTCAGCTCGTCGTACGGTGTCCCATGCTCCACCAAACTCACGTTCCTTGAACGGGAACTTGGCAGCCATCTTTTCATCGATGTCTATTCCGAGACCAGGCTTACCGTTAGACCACATCATGCCATCCTTAAGAGTAGGAGTTCCAGGGAACATCTCTCGAGTTCGTTCTGACGGAATATTGGCTTCCTGAATACCGAAGTTGTATGTGTTCAAGTTCAACATCATGTTCGCAGCGTGACCAACCGGGGAAGTGTCGCCAGGTCCGTGCCAAGCAGTTCGAACGTTATATAGCTCGCCCATTGCGGCAAGTTTTCGTGCTGGAGTGATTCCGCCGATTTGCGACATGTGAATCCGGATGAAGTCCATCAACCTATCCTGAATCATTGGGATTACTTCGTGAGGGTTGTTGTGAAGCTCACCCATGGCTATAGGAGTAGCGCACTGCTCTCGAACCATCTTAAAGTAGGCCTGATCTTCAGGGCTGAACAGGTCTTCTAGAAAGAACAGTTGGTACTTCTCGACTTCTTTGGCGAACCAAACACCCAGAATAGGTGGAATGCGTTCGTGAACGTCGTGAAGAATTTCTAGTCCGTAACCGAAACGACCTCGGATGTATTCAAATAAGCCAAGAGCCGATCGCATGTATGGCTTAGGTTCGTACACTCCACCCGGATGAGCGTAGAGCTTGTCGGATTCGTACTCACGCAGCCAATCCGTGTTGGGGATAGGACCGTCGAGTACGTTTTGGTTGCCGCCGGAGTTCGTGCCGGTTGCTGCACCCTTGTTGCCGTAGGTTGCGTAGCCGGGAGTCGACATCTGTACACGTACGTGGTGGAATCCCTGTTCGACAAACGCTTGAACCTTGTCACCGACTTCTTCGTGAGATTCACCAGAAGTGTGAACGTAAACAGGAGCTGCCACTCGTGCTCGACCCCCCAAAAGGTCGTAAACAGGCATGCTTGCCATTTTCCCCTTAATGTCCCAAAGCGCCTGATCGATACCAGAGAGGGCATTGTTGAGAACTGGACCGTTACGCCAGTAGGATGAAACGTACGACGACTGCCAAATGTCTTCGATATCGGCCACATTTCGACCGATAAGGAAGGGTCGCAAATAGTCATCTACTGCAGCTGCTACTGCAGTTGGTCGTTGTGTGAAGGTTGCGCAGCCGATGCCGTATAGGCCGGGCTCAGAAGTTTCTATTTTGACGATAACTAGTCGGATGTTGTCCGGCTCGGTAAGAATTGTCTTGATATCTCGAATCGTTACATTGCTCATAAATGGGTCAGCCTAATATTAATGCTGGTGATTGAAATAATTTGGACGCACGCGCCCAACGGCAACGAATTGTACTCGCGGTTATTGCTAATGGATTGATTTAGCCGATAGCTAAAGGGTAGCGTCGACTACGATTGGTGTTCTAGGCACAGAAAGCGTGCGGTCTGAAGAGCACGTCGCTGCCCTGCCGAGGTCTCTCTACTTCGCGAGACGTATGGATTTAACCGTCGGCTCGTCGCCATTTCCTTAGAGATGCCTGTTCTTGCCGTGGGTTCTGGTGGCGACCCCATTCGACATACGATACTTCGGCCACGTAAACGTTCCCTTGAGAGTCGATAGCCATGCTGTGCGGCCACAGGAACTGATCTGGTTCATTACCGAACGTCGTGCTGCCGAAGCGAGTTAGGCGATTTCCGTCTCGATCGTAAACAGCAACTCTGTTGCCGGTGTTTTCGTTTCCACGAGTTGGGGACCCGTTTGTAGGTCCCTGTTCTGCAACGTAAATTCGAACATCATCGCCAGTGCCAGTCACTTCGACCGCTACTGACTTGTGCGAGAACCACTCACGACGGAATTCTCCGTCAACGGAAAATACCTGAACACGGTGGGTTTCGCGGTCGCACACGATAACTTCTTCATCGTCTATCAAAGCAAGGTTATGCGGCAGATTGAACTCGCCGGCGTCTGTGCCGGGAGCTCCCCACGATAAGATGTGCTTGCCATCTTTATCGAGGCGATGAACGCGGGAGTTCCCGTAGCCGTCTGTAATAAAAATGTCGCCTGTCTTTTTGGAAATCGCAACGTCGGTTGGCTTGTTGAACATCTTGCCGCTTTGCGGTTCTGAAGGTTCTCCCGAGCCGATCTGCATCAGATATTCGCCCGACTTCGTCATCTTGTTGATCTGATGACCGGTGTCGTCGACCAGCCATACGTTGTCTTCGTGGTCGATTGTGATGGCGTGTGGACGCGAGAACCAAGTGTCATAGAACTGCATCGAGTTGCCGTATGGATCGCGGATAATTCTAACTGCATCTGCAGGATTATCGTTGCCCCACATATCGATCACGTTGCCGTCTGGATCGAACACTAAAATGGGCTGATTTCCGCGGTTGAACACGAACACGTTATCGTTGCTATCTACGGCAACGGCAGTTGCCTCACGCAGCCAAAGTCCGTGCGGGACTTTGGCCCAGCCGGCTACCGGTTCAAAGACAGTGTTGGACGATACGAGTGATGGCATATGGGGTTCGATTACTGGCTACTAAAAGGAAATGGCGACTTCATAAACGTCGTTCGAAACGCATGGTACTGCGATTGACGAGTTATTTGGAGCCGGTCAGAGCAATAATATGGTCGATGCTAGGTCAAGTGTGGAGCTTATTTGTCGACTTTAGAGTTCTTTGGCATAAGGGATGATCTCAACGGCTAACTGAGGGTAGTATTCGACCACATTTGGATCGAGATATCGGTTAATAGATTCTCAGAGCGCGTTGAGATACGGATTGGTAGAATACGGACTCAGATGGCTCTGCTTAAGCTGTGCGTTTAACTGAGGAGTACTGGTGGTACAGGGACCAGGTGTTCAGATACCTCAATATTTAGTACTAAGGTGGTCTAAATAATTTTTAAGAGTGGATCAGTTGCTGCTCAACCTAACCACAGGGAGCAAACCTATTAATTTGGTGGAATCCGGGCTATTCTCTTAGAAATGGACAGAATTATGTACAAAAACGAGCAACAGCGTTTACAAACCCCGTTTACTCGTCAGTTCTTGGTAGATTTGGGTGTGAGAAAATTTCAAATCACCGTCATATAGCTGGCTGATCGACTCGAATCACCTCTGCAAGACGATGAAATCCTAATAAGAGCAGGAAAAAATAATGTTTGCAGATTTGAGTGGAAAAGTTGCACTAGTTACCGGTGGTGGACAGGGTCTGGGTCTTGGCATCGTACTGAAGCTTGCCGGACAGGGTGCTGACATCGCTATTGCTGACCTTAGCGAAGAGAACGCTGCTGCTGCCTCAAAGCAGGTTGAAGCGATGGGGCGCAAGGCGTACGTAGCGAAGATGAACGTTACCGATAAGGACACGATCACCGCAGCAGTTGAAAAGTTCAACAGCGAAGCCGGTCAGATCGATATCCTAGTTAACAACGCTGGTGTTGCTGGTGCTCCCGGATCAACCGGAACTGGATTCCGTGATATCGACTGGGAGTTCACTTGGCAGGTCAATGTAAAGGGGCTTTCTGACGTGACCGAAGCGGTTCTTCCTCAGATGCGAGAGCGCCGGTCTGGCAAGATCATCAACATTTCTTCAGTTGCAGCAAAAGCTGCGAAGTACCAGACTGCCTACTACGCAACAACCAAGATGGCTGTCGTTGCTTACACGCAGGCGCTGGCTCGTGAGTTCGCTGCCGAAAATATCAATGTGAACGCAGTAGCTCCGGGTCGTATCTGGACTCAGTTCCACCAAGACTGGATGAAAGAGCGTGAGGCTCTTGGTGATGAAGCGGTCGCTGGAAAAGACAAGTACGACGTGTTCATGGGAGCCTTGAAGGAAGTAATTCCTATGGGTCGACCGCAAGAGCCGTCTGACATTGGTGCTTTGGTCACGTTCCTTGCTTCAGAAGAGGCCCGCAACATCACAGGTCAGACCATCCAGTGCGATGGCGGCCAAGTAATGGTGTAGCGGTCGCTACGTTTTCTGCGAGGCTGTGTGATGAGGGGCTGAGAAGTTACGATCATTCTGCGGGGTATTTAGCGCAGTGATCTATAGAAGCGGCTGGCGATTTCGTCAGCCGTTTTTTTTATGCATTGTTCTGGATGAGTTGACGAGTAATCGCGCATAATTCGTTTTCTTCGGGTTAGTCCATGATGCACCACTCGGTTTTGCCTGGTTTGTCGATACGTCGGAGATTGATGTTCGTAGTAGTTCAGCAGGTCTCGAGATGTGTCGCCGTTTTGGATAGACACTTCGGAGATGCTCCTGTTAAAGATTGGTATGTTTTCATTGCTGGTGATTGGTCGACCCAGAATCGCGGTTATCAGCGAACTCAGTATTCCAACGTGTGCCACGACCCAAACTTCCGGCGGGTTTCGTTTTAGTGTTGCCTGTCGAGCACGTGATGTATCGACATGGGGTTGGCTTATTGGATTGACGGCGTAGTGATTATCGTCTGTTAGTTGCGATTCGTTTCCTGAGTCGGATTAGGACATTAGAATTCCACTCCCTTTTGGGCAGGAATTCCTTGGTCGGCGTAGGGGTGCTTGATCTCTTTCATTTCGGTTACGAGATCAGCGACGTCGACCAGTTTTTTGTGTGCGTCCCGCCCTGTGATGATTAGGTTCAACATCTCTGGCTTGTTCGCTATAACTTCTATAACTTCATCGACGTCGATCCAACCCCAAGTGACTGGATAGGTTATTTCATCGAGCATGATGACGTCATATTCGCCAGATGAAATTTTTTCTTTGGCGATTTGCCAACCGTTCTGGGCGAGGGCTTCGTCCTCTGTCAGATCTTTCGAGGTCCAACTGAACCCACGCCCCGCTGGAATCATTTCTATGCCGATTTTTTCGGCAGCCATTTGCTCACCGTATTTAGATTTTTCGCTTTTTATGAACTGAACTGCCATCGAGTTCATTCCACGACCCCACGCTCTGAGCATCATTCCAAATCCCGCAGTTGTTTTGCCTTTTCCGTTACCCGTGTTGATGAGAACTAGACCTTTTCGGATACGTTTTAAGTTCGGGGGCGGCGTGAAATCGGTGGGCGGTTTGTTGAGAGGGTTTAGTGGCATATGGAATGTGGCTCTAGTGGTTTACTGATGTGTTCAATGGCACAAAAAAAACCGCTCAATTACGAAGCGGGAGAGTTGATGATCAAAAGACCTTGTTATTCATTGGTCTATATCAAAGTGAGCTGCGCCTGTTCGCGAGGAGTCGATGTGCCCATGTGTCCCTGGCAGGTCTCCTGGCTTCCGGTTTGACGATTTAATCGTCACGATTGCAAACCTTCCCAGCGTTCAAATGAAGCCAGTGGATATTTGCGCACTCAAACCGGTAACAGTGGCGCTACCGCAGCGGATTCTCACCGCTTTCCCTTTTCACCCGAATTGCGAATTGTTCGTTTGCTCGTCAGGCACCGGGGACGCGTTATTCAATTACATGGAAGGCTATGTTGCCGAATCGGTTGAGTCAAATGTGATTACAGGAGAGTTCTGAGTGCAGACCTAGATACTGTCGGCAACGCCTCGGAGCTACCAACCGACTCCGTAAGCAAGGACGGTAGCCATTGCACCGACTGCGACCGGTTCCGATCCGGCTTTGACGCTGCTGCTACCGAGGACCCGCGGTTTGAACACTTCGATTGCGAAAACGTTACTGCCATTGCTATCGAGTTCCACAGGAATGGTGCCGATATGCCGCCATCAACTATTAGATTGACGATAAAAGGAGCGATCGGGACGATTCCAACGACTAGGAACGCGATGAACGTCCACCAGGCGGATTTTTTTGGCTCTGGGCCATCTAGCAAGAGCCCGTGTTCTTCGAGCAGCATGGTGTCGACCCGTACTTGCTCGTTCAAAAAAATCCTAAAAACCGTGGTCTGCGGCACTGTCTTGCGGTACGAACCCTAATACGTTCTTGGCGTGCTTGATGTCTCGATATAGGGTCGGGTTATCTGAGCAAGCAAACACAACAGCGTATTTCAAATCGTCTGCTGCATGAACGGCTTTATCGATCATTTGCAGAATGTCTCGATGGCTACACCAGACTGAAGCGTTACGGGCGTTCAAAGGTACATCGTCGATTTCAACTTTCCCGATTCGTATACAGATTATCGACATGTCGTGCTGCTCGGAATACATCCGTCCTAAGTTTTCGGTGAACATTTTGGATGCGGAGTACACGTTGCGTGGGCGAACAGGTGAATCGACCGTGATGACTGGACGCTGTGAGGGCATTTCAAAGTCTGGATCGTGCACTAACGATTTGTACGGTTCGTCCTTTTCATAGCCGGCGATTACCGCTCCGGTACTAGCGGCAACGATTCGTTTTACGCCTGTAATTCGACAAGCTTCGAACAAGTTGTAGACCCCCGTTACGTTCGCTTTGATGTGGGTTTCTGCCGGAACATTGCCGCGAGATCCAGCCATGTGAATTACCGTTTCCACACCGTCAAGAGCGGGTAAAATACAGTCGATTCCATCGCCAATATCAACTATCGAATTTTGGAATCCTTCGACATTTGATCTGCCGAGAGCAGAAACGTCGTAATTTTTAGCTAACTGCCGTCCGGCGAGTCCACCGATCAATCCGCTCATACCTGTCACGAGAATTTTTGAATTTTTCATTTGTTTCGTGTGATTTCGTAATTTAGTTAGCCTGCGAAAGAGTCTTACTGGCATTTAGGAAAATTCGGTAAAGTGTGACGACGTTGCTCTTTCGAGTTCCTTGGCGAGAGGTTTGTTTGCATTGATTGAATCGAGCGTGCCGTCGGCGAGTAAGTCTGACGCTTCCTGGCGTGCTATTTGTAGTAGGTCGACATCGTCGATGGTCGCTACCTTTAGCTCGTCCCAGCCGCTCTGACGAGTGCCCATGTAGTCGCCGGGTCCTCTTATACGAAGGTCTTCTTCTGCGAGCTTAAATCCGTCGCTGTGGTTGAGCACGGCGTTGAGTCGTTCGTTGGCGTTTTCGCCTTTTGTGCTCGATTTAAGGATGCAATAACTTTCGTGTTCGCCGCGACCTACCCGGCCACGTAATTGGTGCAACTGGGCGAGTCCGAAACGGTTGGCGCTCATAATCATCATGACCGTGGCGTTTGGTATGTCGACACCAACTTCGATTACTGGAGTGGCAACGAGAACGTCGATGTGTCGATTGCGTACACGGTCCATAACATCCTGCTTCTCAGCAAGTTTCATTCGACCATGAAGAAGTCCGACTTGTAATCCCTTAAACTCCTCTTGCGAGAGCCGTTCAAACACTTCGAGCGCTGACTCTGCCTCAATTGATTCAGATGGTTCTATTAGCGGGCAGACGACGAATGCCTGTCTGCCCTCGGACACTTGACGGCGTATTAGCTCGTACGCAGCGTTTTCGGTTGGGTTTGTGTTCGCCAGAGAAGTAGTGATTGGTTTACGACCTTTCGGAAGAACCCTGAGCGTCGTGATGTCTAAGTCACCATAGACGGTTAGCGAAAGAGTGCGCGGGATCGGAGTTGCCGACATCGCCAACAAATGCGGTCGAGGCTCACGTCGGGTGAGTGCTCCTCGTTGCTCAACACCGAATCGATGTTGCTCATCGACCACGGCGAGACCCAAGTTTGGAATCGCGACCTGCTCTTGGAGCAAGGCGTGAGTTCCAATGATGAGATCGGCTTCGCCATCGGCAATCATCTGTTGAATACGGTTTTTAATTGATCCTTGAAGACTTCCGATTAGCAGTACAATTGTGATTCGACGATTACCTTCACCGGGGAGGCTCGCGTGTCGCACGGCATCTATTGGTTCGCCGGGGAGTTGTTCTGCTTGAAGCTGTGCTGAAATGCTTAGGAAGTGCTGCTCGGCGAGCACTTCGGTCGGAGCCATCAATGCTCCCTGGTGTCCTGAAGTGTTCGCTGCTAACAGCGCTGAAAGGGCGACGACCGTCTTTCCACTTCCGACTTCACCCTGAAGCAATCTCCCCATCGGAACGCCTGTTGACATATCTTCAAGTAGGCCGTCTAGCGAGTCTTGCTGATCGGACGTGAGTTCGAAATCGAGGGAGTTAAGAAAGGCCTCTACTACAGGGCGACCCCTACTTTGATCGATCACTATGCCGTTTCTGCGGTCTCGCCACTCGGTTTTTTTCTTCAATGCGGCGAGTTGGTACATAAACAACTCGTCGAACGCCAAACGCCTTCGAGCTTGGAACTGAAGATCTGGCGATTCGGGATAGTGCATCGACTCGACCGATAGCTTCAGATCAGTGAAGTCGTGCCGTTGTTTGAGATCGTCGTCTAGAAACTCGTCTAGTAGTGGCAAGCCCGTGTCGAGCGACTTGCGAGTAGCAGTGCGAATAGATCTCTGGACTAGTCCGTCTGTGGACGGATAGACGGGGAGTAGGTTACCGGCGTGTGTTAGCAGAAGCTCTTCATCTTGGGCGTGGCTGCTGGCAGCCGAGTTTGAGGGTAGCTGGTCGTACTCTGGATTCTGCATTTGAGCGAGGTTATTGAACGCCCCGACTTCACCTGAAAATGCAACGATATCTCCCCGCTTGAAGCGCCTGGCAAGGTACGCTTGGCGGAAGAACGTCGCTTCAAGTACGCCACTACCGTCGTTGATGAGAATCTTGGCTGCACCCGGAGGTGGTCCTATTTTTGCGATGTCAGAACGTACGACTCTACCGGCGACCGTCATTTGCTCGCCGTAGAGTACCTTGGATATTTTTGTTACCTGTGAATAATCAACGTGGCGATTCGGGAACAGACGAAGCATGTCGCGCAGGTTGGTGACATCTAATCGAGCAAGCTTTGGTCGGGTCGCCTTGTGAATAAATTTCAATTCATCTAGAGGCGTGTCCAGGGTGTATTTAACTCTCGTAGACGACGCTTGGCTCGGTTTTTTTTCCGGCGGTTTTTTGGCAGGAACTGAGGCGTATGCTGTGGTTGGAGCAGATGATTTCTGATCGCCATATTCTGCTTTTAAACGACCCATAACCGATGATGCCCATCGATGACGTTGTCCCGGCTGTAGCACTGCGTAGCTGGTGCCACGTAGCGGTTCGACGTCTCGAATCCATGGCAGAGCTTTCATCGATTGTTCGATGAACTTGTCGAGTCCACCCATCACTGCTTGATCTGTGAACGCGCGTGACCGTTCAAGTTCGAGAATATTCCGTAGTGCAGTGATCGCTCGCTCTGAATCCATTCTTGGAGAAGACGAACGCTTTGTGGTGTGGGTACGAGATTGTCGGCTTTCTTCTCGCCCTCCAACGTTCATAGTTGGTATCTCTGTATAAATGTTTCTTGCATAGAGGCTATTCGGATCGAATTAAGCCCAGTCCAAGAGTGCCAGGCCCGAGATAGTTGCCCACGACTGGTCCAAGCTGCGCCACTATGGGGCGACCTTCAGGATTATGTTCAGCGACCGCATCGGCAATCTTTTCAGCGTCCTCTTTATCGGTTGTGTAGAGAACAGCCAGCTTATCGAGAGGTGCTGTTTCGGCAACCATTTCTTTAAGTCGCGCAATTCCCTTCGTGCGATTTCTTACACGGCCTGCCGGGTGCGCTACACCTTCTGTCAAAGTTAGGATGGGTCGAATTCTGAGCATTGATCCGACTAAGCCCTGCGCTTTTCCTATTCGACCACCTCGAATTAGATACTCCAGCGTGTCGACCATTCCAATGAACGATGCCCGTTTGCTTGCGCTCTTCGCAAGTGCCACTACTTCTTCGAGGGAACCACCTGCTGCGATTTTTTCGGCCACCTGAACTGCTATCCAACCCAAAGCCATCGAAGCTTGTTCGGTATCGACGACTTCGATTTCCGCACCTTTTTTGTTCAGATCGGCAGCCGCCTGTACTGCTGAATTATGAGTCAGGCTGAGTTTGGAGCTTAGATGAATGGAAATAACAGCGTCGTGGGATTTACAGAGCTTCTCGTATACCTCTATAAACGATCCAACAGAGGGTGCTGACGTAGTTGGGATTACTTTTTGGTCGGGCAGTCTTCGATACATCTCATCGGCAGAAATCGTTATACCATCAAGATATGTTTCGTCTTCGATGTGTACATTGAGCGGAACGATAGTGATGCCGTGCTGCTCGGTGATATCGACCGGGAGATCGGATGTGCTGTCAGTTACAACGGCGATGCTCATTATTGTTCTCCACTTACTATGACGATATCTGGCGAAAATTGTTGTTCGCAGCGCCAGTAACGACTCCGCTTATTTCGTTGCTGAAGGTGCTCTGACGTCAGGCTACTCTACTGCAACCAGATACTCGTAGTGGGGTTGTCCGCCGTAGACCACTTCAATTTCAATATTTCCGAACTTGGTTGACAGTGATTCTGTGGCGGTAGTTACTTGTTCTGTCGAGAGAGATTTCCCGGTGTAGATGGTAATTATCTCGGCTCTGGTGGCCTGTTCTTCGATCATTTTTGTAAGTACGAACAATGGGTCACGACCAATAGCCACTATCTTGTCGTCAAGCGTAGCGAACGCCATTCCTTTTTTAATTTCATGGCCGTAGATCGTTACATCTCTATTCGCTTTGCAGACGCGTCCATCACCTACACCGTTTACTACAGTGCTCATCGCCGACTCATTGTCGTCTAGGTTCAGTATCGTGCTGAACTCGAGCAGAGCGGCTATTCCTGATTGAACCGAACGAGTTTGAATCACTCGTACATCTTTTGAACTGAGCGCAGGAACTTCTAGCGCTGCTGGTACTACGTTTTTGTTGTTAGGCAGAAGTATCACTTGTGCAGATGGCGCCGCTTCGACTGCGGCTAGCAGGTCGGCAACAGACGGATTCATAGTGTCGCCACCTTCTAGGACGGAGGTGACCCCCATTCCAGTGCTAATGATCAGATTGTTTAATCCGTCGCCAGCGGCTACAGCAACGACGGCGATTTCGACTGGAGTAATTTGTTTTGCTTCAACTTCAGCATTGTTTACGCGTCGTGCAGACGCCCAGTCCGCCGCTTGCTCGTCCATGTTGGCGATTTCGATATTGGATAGTTCGCCGTACGAGATCCCGGCACTTAGCGCTATGCCAGGGTCTTCCATGTGAACGTGCACTTTGGCGATGCCATCTGCAGCATCACCATCGACAATAGGCGAGCGACCGATTCCTGCCATGTGGTTACGGATTTTATCGATATCGAGCGAATCAGCCTGAATAGCGAATACCGTGCAGTAGCCCCATTCGATCTCTTGGGAAGCATCGATGAAGTCAGTCTTTACCGACCCTGTGAAGCTCTTTCCCTCTGGCATAGGCACATCGACTACTCTGCCGACTGGATCCTCGCCTCGCAATGCTCTTAGTGCACCATCGAGCATGATGGCGAATCCGAAACCACCGGAATCAACTACCTCTGATTCGGCGAGAATTGGAAGTAGATCAGGGGTGCGTCGTACGGAATTGATCGCTTCTTTGGCGACTGCCTCTAGAACGCTTACGAGTTCTTCATTTTTCGCAGCTGCCTTCTCGGCGACCTCAGCACATTCCCGGTATACGGTGAGCATTGTCCCTTCAACGGGATTGGGTAGAGCTTTGTAGGCACTGTCGGACGCTATTCGTATTGATCTGGCGAAGTGTTCGCCAGTTAGTTCCGTGTCATCGCCAATCGCTTCGGCTAAGCCTTTGAAGTACTGAGCGAGTATTAATCCTGAATTGCCACGAGCGGCAAGTAGCGCTGACCTCGCGACAGATTTCGCAACACTGTTTGCCGATTCAGTTGAATTCATCGGTAGTGCCTCGACTATAGAACGTAACGTCAACAGCATGTTCGTGCCGGTATCGCCATCGGGAACAGGGAACACATTTAGGGCATTGATAGTGTCTCGATTGGCTGCGACAGATTTCGTGGTAGCGCGAATCATGTTGATGAGTCGTGACGATGTTCCACTTGGTATTTTTGTTTCAGAACGTGGCATTAATTCGATACCCTTGCTGTGTCGAAGCAACAGCAGCTCAAATGTTTTGCTCAGACTCGTTTTTTCATTGAGTCATATTTCTGTTGTTCCGGCGCTACTTGCATGGTAGCGTTAATTGCTGGAGTCTCATCCGAGAACTGTAACTCGTTCGGAGTTGCTTATATTTTCGTTCAGAGACGCTCCCACTATTTAGAAGTTATTTCGAGAGTTTATTCGTTATGCCTAGCTCCGACCAGATTAGGGCAAAATTGGGTCTTGGACCCCGCCCTAAGCCATTGTTCGGTCACAACCGATCACACGCTTTGAATGCGACACAAAAGATTTCAAAGCCTAACCTGCAGAACAAGTGGGTTGTTGTTGATGGCCAACGCTACCGAGTGAAATTGACCGCTCGTGAGATGCGTACACTCGACAAAAAGGGGATCTCTCTATTCGTTGATTAGAGCCCCTCGGTAAAGATTTGAATTAAAGCCCTTCTCATTTGAGAAGGGCTTTTTTTTGCCATTTGTTTGTACAGAGCAGAGCCCGCTTGTACTCTCGATTCTGGTAGCTAGGAGATGACATGAGACGTGCAAAGAAGGAATGTAGGTAATTCACCTATTATTTTTAGAAATACGTACTAAGGATCTAAGTTCAAACCATTTTCTAAAATACGACTTACAAACGACTTGCAAAAACTTTAATTGCTTTTGTTACGAAATGCGTCGAAATAGATAGATTAGTGAGTGGTACGAGGCAAATCCGAAGAACGAGCAGACATATCTTCTTGGGGCCGATCACGTTGGACGAGATGTTCTGACTCGCATGCTGTATGGCGCAAGAATTTCCCTAATGGTGGCTGTGATTTCTCTATCGGTAGGAGTCGTTATTGGATCAGCGGTAGGGCTCGTTGCTGGATATTATGGCGGTTGGATCGACGAATTATCGATGAGAACGGTCGATGTATGGAATGCTTTGCCATTCTTGTTAATAGCTATTCTCGCGGCCGTTACGTTTGGTCAATCGGTAAGCATAGTTATGACCTTGCTCGCGCTCGTCGCATGGGCGGGAGGGGTTCGAAACGTTCGCGCAGAAGTTCTTACATTGAAGACCCGAGACTACATTTCTTTGGCTCGAATCGCGGGGGCATCAGACTTCCGGATTATCATGCGCCACATCTTGCCGGGTGTTGTTAATACGATTGTTGTTTTAGCGACTCTCAGAGTTGGTGGACTTATTCTTGCCGAAGCATCATTAAGTTTTCTGGGCGCTGGAATTCCTGCTGCGACACCGACTTGGGGCAACATGATTTCTTAAGGTCGCGAGTGGCTCAGTACGGCATGGTGGATCGCTGTGTTCCCAGGGTTCGCTATCTTAACTCGTCGTGATGAGTGTTAACTTCCTTGGCGACTGGCTCCGTGATCGCTGGGATCCGAAATTGCGTCAGCTTTAATTATCAGATCATATTTTTAAGGCTTTTCGTTAGCTAGTAGAGTGACTAAATTCCCTTTCCCGACGGTAAAGAGGAATTGTAGGTTTAAAATGGCATTGAGTCATCAACTCGCCAGCACGTCACTAAGCAGCGTTATTTGGTTTCAAGGGAAGACTTAATTGACACGGAGGCTCCACACCGGTCAACCGAACTGGCGACGATTCAAATTTTTGTTGTAGGCGCGTTCACTGAAGGTCAGCCCGATATGTTGAGGCACCGAATCCTACCCTGAACTTCGAATGGTTGGGGATAACTAAAATCCAGAAGTTTTTATCAAGGAATATTTACGCCAATGGAAGGGAATAGCGATCTAGCGAATCTATATTCTTCCGGGGGCTGAATCCACAGTCAGAACCTTAGTGGCATGTGGCATAACAGTTAGGTTAGTAACATCTGATGAACGTCCATATGCCGATGGAAATTGGCTAGAGGATCATACGCACGGCAAATGGACTGACGAATGGCACGACACGCATCGAGAGTAACTGCGTTGCCTAGCTGCCAGCGTTACGAATGGCTTCGATCCCGATTTTCATTCCGTCGAGGAACTTGAAGATGCCTGTGCCGGAGATTAGCGTCGTCGCTCCGGCGTCGATCGCTTCACCAGCGGTGTCGACTTTGATTCCGCCATCGACAGCGATTTCTAGTTCATGACCAGCGATTCGTGCCATGTTTTGAATCTCTGTGATTTTGGGCATCATTTCCGGCATGAACGATTGACCACCAAATCCGGGTTCGACAGTCATGACGAGCACTCGATCAATTAGCGGGAGGCTTGCCTGGAGGACGGATGCAGGGGTGTCGGGTTTTAGTGCAACACCAGCTGACATACCAGCGACCCTGGCGTCTCCTAGCGATGCTTCAAGGTCGTCGCATGCTTCGATATGCATTGTGAATATGTCACATCCAGCATCGGCAAACGCACGGGCGTAACGAGCGGGTTCTAGGACCATCATGTGAACATCGATTGGGAGTTTTGTGAGCGGTCGAATTGCTTCGAGCACCGGAATGCCGATAGTGATGTTAGGTACGAAACGTCCGTCCATAACATCGAAGTGAAGCTCATCTGCGCCGGATTCTTCGACAGCCGCGATCGAATCGGCGAGATGCGCAAAATCGGCAGCGAGAAGTGAGGGCGAAATTTTGATGTGAGTAGCCATTTGTGTTCAATGAACCTTGCTGGAACGACCTAAAGGATAGTTCGAGTATAGAAAATCAGGCGAGCCTATCGGCTATTGCTTGGGGATGGTAAGCCATGATCGCGTCGGCGCCAGCTTCGGCACTTGCCACCATGTTGTCGAGATTTTCCATCACATCAGGACCCGACGCAATTACCTTCATATCACCATCATGCGCAGCCTGAACGTCTTCGGCACTCATCAGGTATCGAACGTAGATCCACGATGCATAAGGGTCTGCAATTGCACCGGGCAGTTCAGCTGCCGTATTGGCGACAGAAGCGCACTGGAAGTCAGGACTGCCGCCGTAGAAACGTCGGCGAACATCGACTGACATATGAATAATCCCAATTCCTACCGTGCTTACTAAAAGACCACGTACGGCGAGTCCGTCGCATATCTTACTGATGCAGCCGGGATCTAGCGTCTTCATCTCGATAATTAAATTCGTTTCGGCAGTTCCGTACTCTTTGACCACGTCGAAAGTTTCCATCAGAGTAGGAATTTGCTCGCCAGCGAATTCTTCACCCCACCAGCTGCCAGCATCTAGCGCTTTTACTTCAGAGAGAGTCATCTGAGCGACTCGACCTTCACCGTCGGTCGTGCGGTCAACAGTGTCGTCGTGGAGCACGATGAGTTCGTCGTCCTTGGTTCCACGAACGTCGATCTCGATAGCCATTCCCTTTTCGAGGGCGGCTTTGAATGCGGTCAGAGTGTTCTCAGGGTAGGTCTCATCGAGACCACGGTGGGCAATGATGATGGAATCGGTCATATTAGTTTGAATTACCTACGGAATATTCGGTCAATACAGGAGAGTTAAATCCACGCTGAAAACGGGTTATTGAGCCACTCCCGCGTCGGTGAGAAGTTGCTTTGCTTCTATGATTGCTTGGCGCACACGGTCGGGTGCTGTGCCACCGGGTACGTTACGTGCTGCGACGGAAGATTCAAGGGTTATTTCCATGACTCCTTCGTCGAATAGCGGTGAAGCTTTCTGGAAGTCGCTAAGTGCGAGTTCGCCGAATCCAATGCCATTGGCGATGCACTGCTTCGACAGATCTGACACAGCGATGTATGCCTGGCGGAACGGCACGCCCTTGCCTACTAGGTAGTCTGCGAAGTCGGTTGCGAGCACGAAGCTCTTCTCGGCCGCCTGGCGCATGCGATCCGTATTCACCGTCATTCCAGCAATCATTCCGGCAGCGGCTTCGAGAGCCGTGATTACCGTATCGGAGGCGTCGAACAGGCCTTCTTTGTCTTCCTGAAGATCACGGTTGTACGTGAGCGGGAGCCCTTTGATCGTAGTGAGTAAACCTACTAGCGATCCGTACACACGACCCGTCTTACCACGAATTAGTTCTGCGAAATCAGGATTGCGCTTTTGCGGCATGATGCTGGAACCCGACGTGTATTCGTCGGACAGTTTGATGAATCCGAACTCATCTGACGACCAGATGACCAATTCTTCAGCTAAGCGTGAAAGATGCGCCATCGCAAGCGACGATGCGGTTAGGAATTCGACGATGAAATCGCGATCGGATACAGCGTCCATAGAGTTACGAGATATATCGCTGAAATCGAGCTGCTTGGCTACCCATTCGCGGTCGATTGGATACGGCACACCAGCCATTGAGCCCGAACCAAGCGGCATTACGTCTGCAGATTCAGCGGTTTGGGCAAAGCGGGTGGCGTCACGATCGAACATTTCGAAGTACGCCATCAAGTGGTGCCCAAGAACGACCGGCTGCCCGCGCTGCATGTGCGTGTATCCGGGGACGATGGTGTCGACGTGCTTTTCGGCGAGATTCGCCAAGGCAGCTTGGAGTTGGACGGCAGCATCGAAAGCGCTACCGCAAGCGAGCTGCGTCCACAGACGAGTGTCAGTAGCGACTTGATCGTTACGGGAGCGGGCAGTGTGCAGACGTCCTGCTGTATCGCCAATCAGCTCATAAAGGCGTGACTCCACGTTCATGTGTATGTCTTCGAGTTCTGCTTTCCATTCGAACTCGCCTGATTCGATTTCTTCGACGATAGCGGCAAGACCTTCAACGATTGTTTTGACGTCGTCAGATTCGATGATGCCCTGACGACCCAGCATGCGGGCGTGCGCGATAGATCCAGCGATGTCCTCACGGTAGAGGCGGCTATCGTAGTGCACCGACACCGTGAAATCGCTGGCAAGCTCGCTACCACGTGCGGCGGCGGCAGGGTTTTTGTTTTCGTTAGAACCGTTGTTTTGACTGGTCATTGAATCTGATCTTTGAACTGGCAATGCAGCACGAACAAATTCGTACTACGTGCAACATTATCGCTACTAGCGGGATATTTTAATTAAACAGGCAGGATCGGTCGATTGCAAAGCGCTATCAACCCACACCAGAGGTAAAACCGATAACCTCAGAAAACCCTCCGCTCCCGGTGAAAAAGTAGCTTGCTACCGATTTTCGGAGTTGGTTTGTTTGCGGCTTTGGGTTCGGGCTGAAAGCGAGTAGATATCTATAAATCCAGTCGCTGCCTCGTGATCGAACGAATCGGTTGTCGAGTAAGTCGCCAAGTCGAAATCGTACAGCGAGAACGGCGAGCGCCGGCCGACAACGATGCAAGAGCCCTTGTGCAGGCGTAGACGAACGTCACCGGTCGAGTACTCGTGTGCGCTGTCCATGAACGCCGCTATGTTCGTGCGTAGTTCAGTGAACCAGCGACCGTCATAAACCATGTCGGAATAGATCGCAGAGAGATTATCTTTCACACGCTGCTGCTCACGAGACATCGTCGATGTCTCGAGCGCCTTCAATGCGGTGTGCAGAACGATAGCGGCGGGAGTTTCGTAAACCTCACGTGATTTGATGCCAACTAGGCGGTTCTCTACGTGGTCGATTCGACCAACACCGTGTTCCCCAGCCATGTCGTTCAAAATTGCGATGAGTTCAACACCCGATTTCGTGGTTCCATCGATAGAAACCGGAACACCTTTTTCAAAGCCAACAACGACTTCGATTGGCTCATCGGGAGTATCTCTGATCTGCTTGGTCCAAGAGAAAGCATCTTCAGGTGGAGCGAGCCACGTGTCCTCGAGGTCTTCGCCCTCGATTGCCTGACCCCATAAGTTACGATCTATCGAGTAGACGCGCTGGTCGGATCCGACTTCACGTAGTTCGAGTCCTGCCTTCTGGGCGTATAGCTTTTCTTCGTCACGTGTCATACCCCACTCGCGTGCTGGTGCAACGATCCTGAGAGGTTTTCCGTGTGCAGCAAGAGTCATGATTCCAGAGTCGAAACGAACTTGGTCGTTTCCTTTTCCGGTGCAGCCGTGGGCTACGGCGGTGGCTCCAACTTCGCGAGCTGCTTCAACAAGCTTCTTCGCCATTAGCGGACGCCCAAGTGCGGTTGAAAGCGCGTAGACGCCTTCGTACATGGCACCGGCTTTTAGGCCAGGGAATACATATTCGTTTACGAACTCGTCTCGAACGTCCCAAACTAGAGATTGGATCGCGCCTGCTTGAGCGGCTCGTTCCTTCACTCCGACAATTTCGGGTCCTGCACCTAGATCGACCGTGAGGGTTACAACGTCCATGTTGTAGTTCTCTTGGATCCAGACGGTTGAGATTGTTGAGTCCATGCCCCCGCTGTAAGCGAGGACGCACTTTTCCCTAGCCATGTTTACGTTCGTTTCCTTTAAAATTAGGAGTGCCGTGTCGTGCATCCGCTGAGAGGCAACCTTACTATTCTCTCGCTAGATATGCAGAATGTCATTCGCGCCAGCTATCGAGCGCAGTTTTTGGGTACTAAGTCGTACTTCTGTCGTTAACGAATTGAGCCACTGCCTGAATAGACAGTGGCTCAATTGGACAATTCAACCAAATGTAGCGACTAGGCACCAGTAAATGCTAGGACATTGTCCAAAATCGCGACTGCTTCGTCAATTTCATCTCGGGTTGCGTTTAGAGGCGGCATAAAGCGAATCATGTTGGGTCGAACTGCGTTGATGAGGAGTCCCTCAGGCAGTGCTGCCGTAACCGTAGCTCCAGCAATATCGATGTTCATCTGAAGTGCGATCAGTAGACCCATTCCACGAACTTCGGTGATGAAATCGTACTTCTCAGCAAGAGCGTTTAGCTTGCCTTGGAAGTAAGCCCCGGTTTCGCTTGCGAGGGCAGGAATTTTCTCGTCGACGATAACTTTGGCTGCTGCAGCACCTGCCGCAGTCGTCAAAGCGTTTCCGCCGAACGTCGATCCGTGATCGCCCGGCTCAAGCACTGAGCAGAATTCCTTGGTGAGGAATGCGCCAAGAGGGGCACCTGAACCAAGAGCCTTTGCCAGCGTCATTACATCAGGCTCAACGCCTTCGAATTGCTGGTATCCAAACAAGGTTCCGATTCGACCCATTCCGGTCTGAACTTCGTCGAGTATGAACAGAATGTTCTTTTCGTGGCAGAAATCCATAACGTCCTTCAGGTAGTTCTCAGAAGGAATATTTACTCCGCCTTCACCTTGAATAGGTTCGAGCATTACCGCGCAAGTTCGACCTTCGACGTAAGCGTCTTTGATCGCCTGAACATTGTTGTAATCAACGTTTACGAACCCCGGCATTAGCGGGGTCCACTTTTCCTGATACGCAGGCTGGCCAGTTGCGGCCATCATCGCCTGTGTACGACCGTGGAATGAATCGAACGTAGTGATGATCTCGTATGCTCCGTCGAGCTTGGTCTTGCCCCATTTTCGAGCGACTTTGCAGGCGCCTTCGTTGGCTTCAGCACCAGAGTTGCAGAAGAAAACGCGATCGACGTCGGAGTTATCGATGAGAATCTTCGCTAGCGGAAGCTGCGGAGTTGTGTAGAACAAATTCGACATCTGCAGGATTTTTCCTGCTTGATCTCGAATGGCTTTTGTGACGGCAGGGTGGTTGTGTCCGATGTTTAGGACTGCCCAGCCTGCGGTGAAGTCGAGGTAGCTCTTGCCATCATTGTCGAACACTCGGGTGCCTTCGCCTCGCACGAGTACAGGTGGCATTCGATTGACCACTTGCATGTAGTACTTGGATTCGAGGGCTTTATAGTCATCCGAGCTGGTCATTGTTCTTCTCTTTTTTTATCTATCTTGCAGGTAGACGTTCGGAATGACTCTCCCGAACGTTCGCAAGTACGAAGACTGCCGCCTAACAGTGGCGAGCATTGCGAATCACAAACCGCGATTTGCAGAACCAGAACTATATCGCAGGGGGTGAGCAAGCGGGGTTTTGTCGTCTGTTATTGCCGCGTTGCCTTAGGGCAGGCTATTCGCAAGGACACTAATTCCGCTAGTCATGGTCTTTTCGGCCGGGTTTCCAGCCTCGTGCAGCGGCTCGTCCGAAGATGATGAACGCGAGAACGACCATGGCTGCCATTGCTGGCCATTCAGCACCCAATGGCCAGTCTTTATCAATCAATACGGCAGCAATTAGGATTGTTACCAAACCAGTGAGCGCTCCATGACCGCTGCTTTTAATTTTTGCGATTACGAGCATTCCTAACGTCACGCCGATTAACCCAGGCAGCGGCAGTAGTGCGATGGCAACACCTGCTCCGCTTGCAAGTCCTGCTCCGCCTTTAAACCGATTGAACACTGGGTACCAGTGACCCAAAACCGCAGCGAATCCGCCGGCAAACCAGAAGTCTTCCGACATGCCTAGTGCCCAGGAGATGAGAATGGGAAGCGCACCTTTAAGACCATCGGCGATGAACACGGCGGCGCCGATTTTTCTATCTACTTTGCGAAATACGTTCGCCGCACCAGGGTTACCGGTCCCGGTTTCGAAAAGATCGACTCCTGCCCGCATCGTGAAGAGCTTGGCAAACGGAATCGATCCCAGAAAATAGCCAAATATCAGCATCGCAACGACGAGACCGGCTGTGTCCATGGCTAAAATTCCTGAGTTCTGATCTGGTGCTGACGACTAGAACTGTCGATTAGATAATGCGAGTTCCGATATCCTCGCCACGTGCACAGGCTAGCAGTGCCCCGGCGAGTCGACCGTCGATAATGTGACCTGATCCGACGACTGAAACGGCGTCGGCGCATGCCTCTATCTTGGGAATCATTCCTCCCACTGCTATACCACCTGCGATCAAATCTCGTGCCTGCCCGCGAGTCATCCTTGGGATAAGCCTTCTGCGGGCGTCGAGAACGCCTTCAACATCGGTTTCGAAAACCAACTGGTCGGCACCGATAGCTTTTGCAATATGACCTGCTGAAGTATCGGCATTTACGTTCAAAATTCGGTCTTCACCAGATTCCGAAGGAAATAAATTAATAGCTGTGGGAGCAATCACGGGAATGCTCCCAGAATTTAGAATGGTTTCGATGGGCTTCGAGTTGGCTTTTACGATGTTGCCTACGTATCCAAGATCTGGATCGAGCACTTCGGCCTGAAGTAACCCGCCGGAGACACCCGAAATTCCGGTTGCATCGGCCCCGCTCGCTTGCAATTCGGCAACGATTTGCGAATTGACTAGTCCAGCCAGAACGGCGATCGCCACTTTGAGCGTCGCTTCGTCGGTGCGTCTTAAACCGCGAATGAACTCAGGATGAATGCCCTGTTTGCCGACCCAGTCGCTGATGACTTTGCCGCCACCGTGAACAACGATGGGACGTGCGCCCTGCTTCCACAGATCGACAATGTCTGGAACAGTGCTATCACCTTCGCCAAGAGTGCTGCCACCGATTTTGATGACGATCATCTTGCCCGAAAGATCGCGTTTATTCGAAGTGGTCATGCTGACACCACTTTTGAGAAGCAAATCATGGAATTACTTGAAAACGAATGGGCGGGTTTAATGAGCAATAGCTCTTCCAACTGAAATTGGCCTTCGCCTGTCACAACGATGTCCCTTTGATGACGGTTAAGTCGTGTAAGCCGAGTTGAAGACCACGTACTCTTCGGTAAGGTCACATCCCCATGCAACGCCCGTTCCGTCGCCAACGTTGAGATCGATCCGAAGCCGCACCTCCTCTCCAGCCAGCGCGCTGACAACGCTTTGGATGTTGTAGGAAATCGCCTTGCCTGCATGGACAATCTGTATGTCGTTCACGAAGCAGTCGATTTTCGATTCGTCGAGTGAGATCTGTGCCTTACCGACCGCCATGAAAATTCGACCCCAATTTGGATCACGTCCGTAGACAGCGGTTTTTACGAGCATTGAAGCGGCACATGAACGAGAAGCCTTAAGGGCGTCATCGACCGAATGTGCACCGTTGACGGTGACTTCGATCAGCTTGGTAGCACCTTCGCCATCACGTGCGATTTCGATTGCCAGATACTGCGTCACTTGAAGAATGGCTTTGGAAAACGCAGTTGAAGCGTCGTTTCCACCGGAAATTACTGATCCACCGGCTGCACCGTTTGCCATGAGCAGTACGGTGTCGTTTGTGCTTTGGTCACCATCAACGTCGATCTGGTTGAAAGATAGCTTTACCGATTCCGAGAGGGTTTCCTGCAAGAAGGCAGGGTCGACATCGGCATCGGTTGTGACGTACGCCAGCATGGTCGCCATGTTCGGGTGAATCATTCCAGAGCCCTTGGAAACTCCGCCAACGGTGTGAATCACGCCGTCGACATCGAACGAAACGGCGATTTCTTTGGTGCGTTTGTCGGTAGTGAGTATCGCTTTGGCGAACTCTCCGCCACCGTTTGCGCTGACTTCGATTTGCGGGATGCATTCTCGCATAAGGGCCATCGGAATTTCGACGCCGATTACTCCAGTGGAACTCACAAGCGTTTGCTCGCTAGTTACGCCAAGGTGAGCAGCGGTGATATCAGTCATTTCTTTAGCGTCGATCAAGCCCTGATCGCCAACGGCGGTGTTGGCACAGCCACTGTTTACTACAACGGCGTGAATCTTCTTGTCGATACCGACCCGGTCTCTATCAAGAACGACGGTAGGCGAGACAATGCTGTTCTGCGAGAATGTTCCTGCAATTACACAGGCTCGTTCAGAGAAGAGCAGCCCGATGTCTTTTTTATCGGCACCGGGAGTTTTGATTCCAGCGAATATTCCGCCAGCTGAGAAGCCTTTTGGCGACGTAATTGTGCCGTTTGGAACTGATGCGATAGGGAGTGTCATAGCGAGTATTGAAGTGATTCGTAAGGTTGCCTGAAAGTGATCACAGCAGTTAGCTGTAATCACAAACTAGCAAATACTTATGTTTGTGAGAGTGAAATTAGAAAAACCGTTGGATTTAATACGGCACTTGTTCGTACGGTCAGATCGAAATCTATAGCAGTCGATTAGGTCGATCAAACAATCGAAGTTTGGCAGTTCAAATCGAATAGGGAGTATACAGTAGATGGTCGGGAGAATTTTGCATAAATTAAACTGCGAATTCGACGTCTGCCCCGATATCATCTAGCGCGAGGTAGATCCCGAACCGCAAGAACATTATTTCGCTGAAGCAATCATTGAGGCTAAAAATAATCCACCTGAACCAATCAAGTTCTCTCTCAACGAGCTGGATAACGATCTCCCAGAAGTAAACCTGATCCAATTTGGTTCTGGAACCCCCGAGGACGAAGCCGAAGACGAGATCGATATGTGCCTGAGCTATTCAATCCTACAAAGCAAAGACGTCGATCCTTACGCCCGGTAGTGGTAGGCGTGTGAACTTTTTGAACCTCGGTTGCATCTAAGAATTTAGATAATCAGCAAACACGCGTGCTCAGAGAACTTAGATTTATTTAATGCTGGGTCTTATTAGGCGTGGCACCTATCGACACAAATGCGTGGTACTTCTAAGCTAGACACTAATGAACCGCGTTGGGATGAAATCCATAAAGGCTTTGTGAGGGAATATGAGCGAAGTCAAGCAAGTTGATGTACTAATTGCTGGGCAGGGCGCAGCGGCGTTTGCTGCTGGTCTCTACTCGTCCCGTTATCAGGTGGAAACACTGATTGTAGGCGAGCAGTTCGGCGGCGAAACGGCGATTGGTGGAATGATAGAAAACTATCCGGGCCAGCCTGATATTGATGGCTTCGATCTGATGATGAAGTTCAAAGATCAGGTCGACAAGCTCGAAACTCCTACCGAATACTCGAACGTCACAGCGGTAGAAAAGAGTGGAGACGTATATCGAGCCACCCTCGAAAACGGTACTCAGGTCGATGCAATATCGATCATCTTGGCTGTTGGACGTGAGCGCCGAAAGCTCCTTCTGGCTAAAGAAGACGAGTGGGCAGGAAACGGCGTTTCTTACTGTGCTACTTGCGACGCTCCTCTCTACCGCAACAAGAAAGCTGCGGCTGTTGTTGGCGGAGGTAATGCAGCGGTTGAAGGTGCAGTGCTTTTGGCCAAGTATGCAGAGACGGTTTACCTCATTTATCGCCGGGACAAACTGACTCGACCAGAACCCATTTTGTTGAAGATCCTCAGCCAAACCCAGAACGTCAAAGTGCTGTATTCCACGGAAGTTGCCGAACTTCTTGGTTCAGACGATGTGGGCCTTACCGGAATTCGTATTAGCCAGCCTTGGGAAGGTCAGGACAAACTGACGATCGACGGACTGTTCGTCGAAGCTGGTGCTGACCCACGTCTTGAGATTCCAAATCAGTTGGGCTTGGAAATAAACCCCGACACGGGCGAAGTTCATGTCGATAAAGCGCTCAACACTTCGGTTCAGGGCATCTATGCAGCTGGCGATCTAACAGACGGCACAGAACTCAAGCAGACCATTACGGCTGCGTCCCAAGGAGCGATAGCTGCCCTATCTGCCTACCAGCATGTGTTGGAAGTAAAGTCGGGCTGGCAAGAAGCCGAAGCATCGACACTTGCTGGCGTTTCCGGCGATTAGGCGATTAGCCGCTTAGATCTTTCTTAGTTTCGTTGTGATTTTGTTTGGTATGAGTATTTATGCTGGGCAGTTACGTTTATAAAGATTCGTTGTTGCCCACAGCAGTTCACATCTCTTACATGGGAACTCGCATCTGCTTCCAACGCAGATGCTTTGCATGCCGACTACCTCGTATAGTTCTACCCGAAGTTGAGCATACGAACAACGGTGGAGGAATTAGAAATCGTCAACCTCTAATGCATTCAATGGCAAAAGTCGCCTAACGCTTCTCTTTGAGATTCTAAATGAAAACGCCCCTAGCATTCTCGGGGCGTTTTCGCGTCGTAACCTGACCGTTCAACCCAAACCTAACTCCCCGCTAAACGAGGTAAAAGTTGTTATTTCACATTGCACGATCGTAGGGCGTTTTTGGAGTGCGGCTGGGTTGCATTACGGAGGGAGGAAATAGGAATTAGTGCGGACAGATAGCTGCAGAATTCAGACGAATAAGTTAGTTAAACGCTGGCTAAATTGCACCAGATTTACGAAGAATATCTCCAGCAATCAAGAAGCAACCAGCGTGGAATCCTATGACGCTAAGACCAGTGCCCTGTGCTGAGTATCCGGCTGGGTATATACCAGGAATATCGACAGATTCGAACGTTGCCTGATCGACTACTAATTGGTTCAACTGTAATCGGAAATTGTCACGTTTAACGTGGAACGTCAGATCGCCATATGAGCTGAGAATTTCGTAGTCGGGATCGCCACCTATCTCTACTACGACGTGATCGACCTGAAGCTGTATTAACCCTTCCCTGGTATTAATAGTCGTAAGCCCGCCAGGCTCGAACGCCGTAATATTCGATTCGTATAGCAGGCCCATTCGTTCTTGCGCACCAGCTAGGATTTCGGCCCACCGTTGGTAGTACGGAAGGAACTGAGAATCGTTGATGAGCTTTAGGTGCGATTCTGGCTTTTGCCGCATCACGTACACAACGATTTTTCCGGCGTCATGTAGTTCCTGCGCTGCCCAGTCAGCAGATCTTCCACCGCCAACGACCATCACACGGTCGCCGGTATAGTCATCGGTGTGCGTGTAGGCAAGCGAAACATAGCTGTTGTCGACTCCGTTGGCATTTAGCTTGCGAATGGCGGAGCGTGGTCCTACTCCGAAAACTACATAGTCGCAGGAATATTTTGTCTCTTCACCAGTTGCCTGGTTGACAGCTTCAACGATGAATCGAGCGTCGATATGATCGTCGGCAGGTAAAACGTTGGTGACCTTTATGCCAGACCGAATGTGATCGTTGAGTCCAAGTTCTTCAGCGAATGCTTGATAGTAAAGAATGAGGTCGTTTCTATGAACCAAAGCGTTGATATCACGATCTCGAGCTGTCTGTTGGTAGAACTTTCCAATCGGGTAATGAGCAAGCTCCATCCAGTGAGCAGGCCCGAGCGTCATCTGTTCTTTTGGAGTGTTATTCCAAAGTCCGCCGGGGCCGTCGGTAGTTAACATTAACCAATCAGTGCGGGTGTTTTTAGTGAATTTCAGAGTCCATTCGTCGAGAGGAAGCGCACCCTGAATCGGATGATGACGCATTCGGTAAAACTCGATCGGGCGATGTCCACGTTCGAGCAGTTCGTGGGGATCAAGAGCTAACGGGTTTTGCTCGTGTTTTCTCGCGAATTGTTGAACCTCAGGCGACGGGAATTCGTATTTGCCCTCAAACCTCGGATGCCAGCCTTCGAGAGTTGCCGCAACACCAAGACCACCGGGTCCGCCTCCCGCAATAATCACGCTGTGGTGCTGCAAAGTTATTCCTAGTTCGTCGATACTCTGTGCAGCTTATTTAGTGGTTTGCACAGATGATGAAGTTCAGCGAACGATTCTAAAGAACATTGGCTCTTTTGTGATGAATATAGCAAGCCATTACTACCTAGCTGCAAATCATACTCATGCCGTCAGTCACCACCTGATCGTGCATTATCGCAAGTTCAGGTAAATCGTCGTCGGAGTCGACCGGACGGATTTCGTATCACACCATCTGTCGCCCCCTAAGAATAGTCGTATTTTTCGGCTGAGACCGGGTCGCTTTCCGGATACTCTTCTAGTTCACAATTCGGTTTTTCATTACGTCCATGTCGAGCTCTACGCCTAGGCCCGGACCTGTTGGTGGCGTGATAAAACCTTTCTCGAATGCGAGTGGCTCTTTGAATATCGTCTTGTGGAGTGGTCCTTGGTTGGCCTCCTGAATGAGGAAGTTCGGTGAGCAGGTGTCGATCTGGATGGCGGCAGCCGCGGCGATCGGTCCGCAGTACATGTGCGGGGCGATCAACGCGTAGTGCGCTTCGGCGATTGCTGCCACTTTCTTCGCTTCGAGAATTCCACCAGCCTGGCCAACGTCGATCTGGATGATCGATGCGGCTCCCTTTTCGATTAACTGTGCGAATTCGTACTTGGTTGCGAGTCGTTCACCAGAAGCGATTGGGATGCTTGTGTGAGCAGCAACACGCGCCATTTCGTCGTAGTTTTCTGGCGGAACCGGCTCCTCAAACCAGAACGGGTTGTACTCCTCAAGAATATTTGCGACTCGAATGGCGGAGTAGGTGGTTAGCTGGCCGTGAGTACCGATTCCAACTTCAAGGTCGTCGCCAACTTCTTTGCGAATTGCTTCAAATATGTTGGCAGCTTTTCGGATTTCCGGAAGCGAGATGTCACGAGGGCCGGGGTGAAGCGGTGTGAAAGGATCTAGCTTGCAGGCGCTATTGCCTTCTTCAAGCAGTTGACGGGCAATTTCACCGGCTCTTTGGGGGCTGTCCTGCCATCCTGAAGGCATGTAAGCGTAGGCGCGAAGTTTTTCGTGAAACTTACCGCCTAGGAGGTTATAAATGGGCTGATTCGCTGCCTTGCCAACGATGTCCCAGCACGCCATATCGATAGCGGCTAGAACCGACGTGTAGTGCAGGCTCGGATGTCGATAGTCGTGTCTACTGCCGTAGGCGTCTGACCAGATCTTCTCGATGTTGAACGGATCTTGTCCGATCAGGAACGCTTCACAGGTTTCGTGAATTAGCTGAATTTGCGAGGTGAATGCTTGCCAGCCGCTGTTGTTGAACGAGCTGCCGGTGACCTTCTCGCCTAGTCCCGTGATTCCTTCATCGGTTTCAACTTCCAGAAACAGGAAGTACTTCCCTCCAATGTATGGAGCTTCGTTTTCAACAACTGTTGTCTTGACGCCAGTGACTTTCAACTCGCTACCCTCGAATACTGTATTTTCTGCTCGGTTGGTCGACGTGTTCCCACTATCGATTGCAGTTTGGCGGGATTGTATACCCGTTATTCACGGTGTGAGCGGTTGTTTCGTGAGTGGAATTAATCTAGGCGAATGTACCGGCAATTGATACTCGTCAGCATTATGTGGACGAAGGCTCGACGGATGAGAATAATGACAATGTCATCGTTTTCATGCATGGTCAGCCGACCTAGGGCTATCTCTACCGGTCGCGTCCTGAATGCCCTCCCCCTCTGGGAAGGAGGACCGTAGAAGTATCGGATTCACTCGCTCTAAACTGGTTTTACGATCCAGTCTGCTACTTCGCCTCGAACTACTCGACCGACGTTTTCCATCGTGAACTGAGCTGCGTTCCACTCCGATTCGATTGCACGAGTCGCCAAGTGCGGTGTCACCACGACATTCGCCATTGTTGGTAGTGGGTTGTCGACTTCGATTGGTTCGATCTCTGTAACGTCGAGTCCAGCGGCGAATATCTGGTTCGACTCGAGTGCCCGAAGTAATGCAGATTCGTCGACCACTGGTCCACGGCACGTGTTGATGAGAATAGCGGTCGGCTTCATCATTTCGAATTCACGATCCGACATAATGTGCTCGGTAACACGATCTAACGGAACGTGGAGAGTTATGATGTCGCAGGTCGATACAAGCTCATCGAAACTGACTCTTTTGGCTCCGGTTGCAGCAACGTACTCGGCGTCGTGCTCAATAACGTCGTGGTAGACGAGTTCGCACTCCCATCCGGCGAGTCGCTTGGCAACTCGTGAACCGATTCGTCCAAGACCGACAATACCAATTTTTTTACCTACCAGAGTGTGAAATTCTTCCCGGTCACCTTCAACGCCCGCCATCCATGTGCCGTCTTTCACACTCTGGATCTGAACGTCGAGCTTGCGGTTGGTCGAGAACATTAGGCCGATAGCGTGCTCGGCAACAGCGACAGCATTGGCTCCACCGTTGTTGGATACATTGACTCCCGTTTCGGCGAGCCCTGCTTTGTCGATGTAATCGGTTCCAGCACTGAATGTCTGTACCAGTTTTACCGTGCCGACCTTCTCGGCGAGTTCAGCCATTCCCTTGAGGTGACCTGTCGGCAGTAGAACAACCGCACCTGCGCACTGCGCCACAATATCGTCGAACGACTGTGTGCTATCAACGAATCGAAGATCGATGCCGCCTACCTTATCTGCAGCTTCCGATGTTTCTTTGAATCGGATTTGGGATCCTTCATTATCAGGACCGAGGATTACTGCGATGTTAGACATGTTGATGAACTGCTTTTCTTTGACTTTTTGGGATATCTGCGAGTAAGGGGGTAAAAACGGATTACTAAAATAGCGTCTGTATGTACGACGGCAGATTATACTTACAAGGCTGGTTCGAAACACAAGTATATTTTCGAACTGCCGATTCTGTTGCTGCGGTGTGATCACTGGCAACGGGCATTTATTCAAACCTAAAATCACTTGTTGTAACTACGAATTTGAACTCAGTAACAGTACGCGCTCCCGCAACAACGGCTAACCTCGGACCAGGATTCGATAGCATTGGCATGGCTCTCGATGTGTGGAATGACCTCACGCTCACCCGAGGAGAGTTCAGTGTGTCATCGACCGGTGAAGGCGCTGATTTGGCACCGCACGATACCCGTAACCTCGCCGTTACAGGCGTAGAGGCGGTGTTCAACCACATCGGTGAGCCTGTTCCTAGCTTGAAATATGAACAGTACAACCGGATTCCTTTTTCTCGTGGAATGGGCAGCAGTTCATCGGCGATAGTGAGCGGTTTGGTTGCCGCTTCGGCAATTGCTGGCGCCGATCTTTCAAAAGAAGATTTAACCATTTTGGCCGCCGATATCGAAGGACACCCCGATAACGTTGCGCCAGCAATTTACGGTGGGTGCACGGTTGGCATCCGGCACGGAGCTGACAAATGGATTGTCGATCAGGTCAAGCTTCCTGAAGAACTTTATGCAGTGTTATTTGTTCCTGAAGTGAAGATGAACACTCACGAATCGAGATCTCGTCTTCCAGACCAGATAAGCCGAACCGATGCTATCTACAACATCGGCCGAGCTGCACTTCTGGTGAATGCTCTTTCGTCAGGCCGTTTGGAATTGCTGCAGTACGCTACAGATGATCGGCTCCACCAGCCGCATCGTGCGCAGGCGTTTACCGCTATGCCCCAACTTATTGAGGCAGCAATGAAGGGCGGGGCACATGGCGCATTCCTTTCTGGTGCAGGACCGACCGTGCTCGCATTGGCGACAGGGCGTGAAGTGACAATTAGCTATGAAATGGCTGAGACTGCTCGTATATTGGGCGTCGAAGGTAAATCTATGATCGTTGGTGTTGCACACGAAGGTGCCTCAGTGGTTTCGAGTTCATGACGTCCGTTTCAGAAACTGAACGACGTCCAGTCATAGTTCAGAAATATGGTGGTAGCTCGCTCGCTACAGCAAAACATATTCATAATGTTGCTGCTCGTATTCAGGCACGCAAAGACGATGGCGTCGACGTAATCGTTGTCGTTTCTGCGATGGGCGATTCTACAGACGATCTGATTACACTTTCTGATGCCGTAACGAACGGTCAAACCCCTGATGCGCGTGAGATGGACACCTTACTTTCAACTGGTGAACTGGTTAGTTCGACTTTGATGGCGATGGCATTGAAGGCACGCGGGTACGATGCGATTAGTCTGAGCGGTATTCAGGCGGGTATTAAAACCGACATGGTCCACGGTTTCGCTAGAATCGCAGATATCAATACTGATCGCTTGCGACGAGAGCTCGATAAAGGCCGAATCGTTATTGTTGCTGGTTTTCAAGGCTTTGCGGAATCGGGCGACATAACGACTCTTGGTAGAGGGGGATCAGATACGACAGCGGTCGCTCTTGCGGTTGCTGCCGAAGCAGAACGTTGCGAGATTTACACTGACGTTGATGGAATCTACACAACGGATCCACGATTAACCGATAAGGCGCGTAAGCTCTCTGAAATCGGATTCCAAGAAATGCTAGAAATGGCCGTTCTTGGAGCCAAAATGAACCCACGTTCGATTGAACTTGGGGCTGTTTACGATATGCCGGTTTATGTGGCGTCATCATTCTCTAACGAACCTGGAACTCTTATCCACGGAGGAGAGCACACAATGGAAGTCCGCAAGGCGGTTACTGGAATCGCAGTCGACCGAAACGTTGGCAAGATCACGGTTCGAGGGGTTATTGATCGACCCGGAGTCGCTGCTGGGTTGCTGCAACCGCTCGCAGATGCGGGCGTAAGTGTTGACGTTATCGTTCAGAACGCCAGCTCAGATGGCACGACCGACTTCACATTCACAGTCGCTCAGGCAAGCGTCGGCAAAGCAGCTGAAGTGATCGGAAGCGACTCAAGCGTCGAGTACGCCGAAGTCGTTACTGGTTCAGATCTCGCCAAAGTTAGCATTGTTGGCACAGGAATGGAAAATGCCCCCGGGTACGCGGCAAGAATGTTCTCTACGCTATCCGAAGCCGGCGTAAACATCGATATGATCACAACTTCTGAAATCCGTATCACCACGATTATCGATCGAGATCAGGTTCAGAAAGCAGTTCAAGCATTGCACGACGCGTTTGATCTCGAAAAATCCGAGTAACCTCTCCTCAGTTTAGCCATCATAAGCAAGTCATCCGCGAAATTGTAATTTGACCCACCCGTACTTAAGCGTCGTGATTCCCGCCTACAACGAAGAGGCTCGGATCGCGTCGACGGTAAAGGCATTGGTCGAGTATCTGGCGGTATGGTCGTCTGAGGCGGCAGGTCGTGGGTGGGAGCTAATCGTTATTAGCGATGGTTCAACCGATTCGACCGCCAAGATCGTTTCGGAAATAGCTTCTATTGAAGATCAGGTTAGCCTTATCGACACTCCTCACGGTGGTAAAGGTGCTGCCGTTCGACGCGGGATGGACGAATCGACGGGCGATTGGCGTTTCCTATGCGATGCAGATCTTTCAATGCCGGTCGACAATTTAGATCGTTTCTTTGGAGATAACTATGGGCATCCGGCGTACGACGTTGCAATTGGCTCTCGCGAAGCTTCTGGTGCCCAACGATTTAACGAACCACGAAGTCGACACATTAAAGGTCGGCTTTTCAACTTAGCGGTCAAGATATTTGCAATTCGAGGGATAGAAGACACCCAGTGTGGGTTCAAGCTGTTCTCGGCTGAATCAGCACAGAAGCTATTCCCGCATCAATCGCTCGATGGGTGGGCGTTCGATGTCGAACTGCTTGTAATGGCAAAGAACGCCAAATTTACGGTGGGCGAAGTACCTATAGATTGGTACTACGGTGAAGGATCGAAAATGACTCTTTTAAAGGGAGTTACCGCCGTTTTGGACGTTGCTCGGGTCGGTCTGAATAATTTGATGAAGAAGTACCGTATCGTCGAGAATAAGCGAGGTGTGTAATTATGTTTTCAAACCCTTCGACGGACGAAATTCATACAATACTTCGAGACTCAAAAACTATCGCTGTGGTGGGTATTTCTGAAGTTGAAACACGGGCAAGCAAGTATGTGTCTGAGTACATGCAGCGCGAGGGCTACACGATCTACCCAGTGAATCCCAATCTTGATACTTGGAACGGCTTGAAGGTTTACGACTCGGTCGTTGATCTTCCTGAAACGGTCGATATCGTGGATGTTTTCCGTAGATCGTCTCAGGTTCTAGCCCTTGCGGGTGATGTGGTGGAAACTGGGGCCAAAGTAATGTGGCTGCAGCAAGGAATCGTGAATAATGAAGCGGCGGCTGTCGTTTCTGTTGCTGGTGTCAAAGTGATTATGGATTCTTGCATTATGGTTGAGCACAAATCGATGAAGTTGGGATTATAGGGTTGTCCGCCGCCGACGCGAAAATAAACGTTAGTTCTCAAAGTTCACTTAGGGTTGCCATCGTTGTTCCGACTTACAACGAAGCGGAAACTTTGCCGGTTTTGATTAAAAAGGTCCTTGAACAGAATATAGATGAACTCGGATTCGTCGTCGTCGATGACGGCTCACCAGATGGCACAGGCGATATAGCCGATCGACTCGCAGGCGAGTTCGATGGCGTGTTCATAGTTCTGCACCGTGAGGGCAAGCAGGGCTTAGGTACTGCTTACATGGCAGGATTCCAGATTGCTCTCGACGCAGGTGCTGATCAAATTATCGAAATGGACGCAGATCTTTCGCATCCGCCCGAGGTCTTGCATGGACTTCTCGATGAACTCGATGGTGCTGATGTGGCAGTTGCTTCTCGCTATGTGACCGGTGGTGGCGTTGATCCTGAATGGAGCTGGGGTCGTAGGCAGATCAGCTACTGGGGTAATGTCGGAATCCGTTTGATCCTTGGGTTGAATGTGAAAGACGCCACATCGGGATTCAAGGGATTTAGACGGAAAACACTTGGATCGATCGGAATTGAACGAATGACTCTCACAGGATTCGGATTTCAAGCGGAAGTAGCGTACCGGTGTCAGCAGGCTGGGATGTATGTTGTCGAGCACCCGTATACCTTCATGGAACGTACCGCTGGAAAATCAAAAATGTCTTTTGGAATAGTTATCGAAGCATTTTTCGCGCTTTCTTGGCTGCGAATTCGCCGCTAATCGCCGCCATTTCGTATCATCGTTGGCAATTTCACGTTCAAGCGCGTTGATTAGTGAAGTGTTCTTTTCGAAATACTTGATTGTTTTTAACAAGCTGTTTTAAATCATGCTGAGAGCGATTGGAGCAGCATTGGTAGCGCTTCTCCCGCAGTTGAGCGCAAAGATACCTCACAAATCGGCGTAAGTTTCGTTTTAGTGGGGTTGATCTCGATAATAGTTGCACCAGACGCCTCGGCGATCCACAGCAGCCCGCTGGCAGGTCTAACGGTGGCAGAGGTGCCAATCGCCAGTACGCAATCGGCTTTGTCGATTTCTGCTCGGGCAGCGGCCATCACCTCGTCGGGTATCGGTTCGCCAAACATCACGGTGTCGAACTTGACTAGCCCATCGCACTTTTTGCACGGGTCGGGAGCGTACAGCGGCACGAACTCGCCTAGCGACACTCGATCGTCACATTCGATACAGCGGAGTTTTGTTCGATTGCCGTGGATTTCTATTAGATTTTCTAGTCCGGCTTTTTCGTCGAGCGCATCGATATTTTGAGTGACCAGCGATTGCATCGAGCCGATTTTCTCAAGCTCGGCGAGAGCGTAATGACCAGCGTGTGGTTGAGCGCTTGCGAGCGCGTCGCGTAGCTCAATTATGTGGGCATCGATCTTTTCGTTTGTTCGACGATTCCACCAGCCAGTAGGGTCTTTTTTAAACTGTGAATAACCGTCCATTCGCGGAGTGCCGTATTTTGTCCAGAGACCGTCGGCTCCTCGGAACGGTGGTATTCCGCTTTCGACCGACATTCCGGCTCCGGTCATTCCAACGACGTAGTTAGATTCCCTGATTATTTCGGCGATTTGTTCTATGCCGTGCAGGAGTTCGGAGTTTGGTGAATCTCTAGCTTCATTATTAATCATTCGTTCGAAAGAGGATTAGCTATGGCGTCTTGCATGACTCGTCCGTTCATAACTGTGTAGATATCGGCGGTTTCGAGATATTCCTGTGGAACGATCCCGTGTTCGGTCGATGTGAGTAGGACTTGCTCGTGCTTAGTTGCTGCTTCGAGCACCAATAAGCGCCTTTCGGGGTCGAGCTCAGAAAGAATATCGTCCAGAGCGAGTACGGGGGTTCGACCTGTCGAGCGAGTCACAAAAATAGCTTCAGCCAGCTTCAGAGATAAGGCAATTGTTCGAGACTGACCACGTGAGGCAAGGTTCTGTGCAGGTTTGTCGTTCAGGCGAATTTCAAGATCGTCTCTGTGTGGTCCTATCACCGTTACGCCCTGCGCAATTTCCCGCCGACGTAATCCGGGCAGCGCTTTTTTCATCTCTTGCTCGATCATTTCGGCGGTCATAGCGCCGACGTTCGTTCGGTCGTCAGATGATGCTGTGAACCGAGGGAGATACTCGAGTTCGAGCTTGTCTCCACTGGTTAGATCGCTGTGCGCGGGAACGGCGTGCTCGTTGAGTCCGTCAATAGATCGCCTGCGGGAATCTGTGACTCGTGCGCCTTCGTACGCCAATCTATCGTCCCAAAACGTTAGTTCATCAGGCTCAGATAGACCGTCACGAACCCGACGTAGGAGCTGGTTACGCTGTGTAATGACTTGGCCGTATCGCTGGAGCGATTTTAGGTAGGCAGGATCGGATTGCGATATGAGAATGTCTAGGTATCGACGACGTCGACCGGGCGATCCGTGAATTATTTCGAGGTCGTCAGCTTCGAAAAACACTATATTCAACTTGCCAACGAAATCGATTGCTGAACGTTTGATTCCGTTTACCCGAAGTCCTTTGCGGAAGCCAACGTTGCCGTTTGCGGTCTTTGCAGCAGTTAAGTCGATATCGATTTGTGCCTGTGTGGTCGTGTCGCCCTGTCTGCCTACTCCGAGCACCTGCATGTGACCGCCAGTCTCAGCAAGCGACCAGTTGACGAGCTCTCGCTCGTGAGACGATCGAGAAGATTTTGCGATTGCCAGCATGTAAGCGGCTTCCAGTAGATTGCTTTTGCCGTGGCCGTTTTGACCCTGGAACAGCGTTAATCCGAGTCGCAACTCTAGCTCGGTGTTTGTGTGGTTTCTAAAACCATTTAGAGATAGCCGAGATAGGTAGATCGGAGTGCCCTTTGCTTTGTAACTAAATGAACGTGATTGGAACGTGCAGATGAGATTCTAGTTCAATGCCGCAGAATTTTAGCATCGTGTCGTATCCGAAAGACCAATACATGGCGCCTAACGTATTGCTGCGCACGGTTAGAATGTTCGGAGTTAACTACTAATAAGACATTCTGGTGGTGTTAATTGGATCTCAAAGGGCTGATTCGTGATGTTCCTGACTATCCTTCTGAGGGCATACTTTTTCGCGATCTGACACCCGTTATGGCCGATCCTCGGGCGATGCAATACATCACCGAGACGCTGTCAAATCGTTTGCGGTCATTGAATGTAGAAGCGCTTGCTGCAATCGACTCACGTGGGTTCATTTTCGGTGCTCCGATCACTGCCGCTCTCGATATTCCGTTTATACCAATTCGTAAGGCTGGAAAACTTCCGCCTCCCGTTGTCGGCGTTGATTATTCGCTCGAATACGGATCTGCTCGATTGGAAATGACGACCACTGCGGTCGAAAAAGGACAGCGAGTGGGGATAGTTGACGATCTGCTAGCAACTGGCGGTTCGGCTGGTGCTGCCGTGAAGCTTGTAACTGAACTAGGTGCAGAAGTCGTTTCCATAGCGTTTCTCGTCGAGCTAGAGTTCTTGAACGGCCGATCAATTCTTCCAAACAGCGTCGATGTGTTCAGCATGGTGAAGTACTAGATTTGAGTGCATTAGTCGATTTGACGAATGCTGCTGTTACTTTCGATTTGTGGCAGACGTTGGTGTTTGAGGCTGACGGAACAGCAACTTCGATGGTGCGCCGAGAATCCCGCTCGGAACAGATGGTTCAACGGCTGTCGCATCTTGGCGTGGAACTTGAGCTTGCGGTAGTCCGAGAAGTTTTCAATGCCTTATCAAGTGAAATAACCGCTGGTCACGATGACGGTTACGACGCTCCATACGAAGACTGGATAAAGATTCTGGTCGATAGGCTGGCACCTGGTTTAGCAGAGCAAATCGGTTCTGCAGAAATCCAGCACATCGGAAAGCTCGTCGACCAGACATTCCTCGATACACCGCCAAAATTGCTTGATGGAACGAAAGAGCTGTTGGGTGAACTAAGAAATCGTGGTTTGAAGATCGGACTGATCTCAAATACCGGTCTTACTAGTCCACAGACGTACAGCGAATGGTTCGATCAACTTGGAATTCTCAAAGGCTTTGATTTTCTTGCATTCTCGAACGGGCAATCGGTAGCTAAACCTGACGCAGCGATATTCGAGATCACACTTGCTAATTTGGGCATAGATCCCGAAAGATCACTTCACGTTGGCGACAATATGCACACCGATGTAGCAGGAGCAGGGGCAGTTGGCATGTCGACAGTTTGGGTGAGCGGAGGAACGAACTCTCCAGTCGAGACCAATACCGAGCCGAACTACTCGGTCGATTCAGTTATCGAACTACCGGCGATTGTCGACGAATGGTTGGCTTCGTTAGGTCGCTGATCGCTACCCGAGTCGTTTACGTGCGATTCTTGCAGCGAAGGTAATCAATCCAAAATCAATGACCGTCAAAAGCCCAATGAACAGTGTTGCTTCAAAAAAGAACTGCTGCGGGAACATGATGATCAGATAGTCATTGTACGGATCGAGCAACCACAGGTCGTTCGTGAAACTCAAGAAGTGGAACTGCGTGAACAGCCAATTAAAGTCGATAGCCGCCGTTCCACCAAAGATGACTAAGAACGCTCCTGTGCCAATCGCCGACCACTTTAACGATCGTAATAGCAGTGGAAACACATCCTGTTTTAAAGCGATTAATCCGACGGCCAGCAGAAACAGAAGTACGACTCCCGACCAATTTGTGATGGCGAATACGCTTTGCATTAAAGCTTTCACATCGACCATATGGAGTATTTCGCGCTCTTTGTAGAGCGAGACATCTGCCCCTGCGTACTCGACCCGTAAATCCAGAAACTCTTCATCGTTGTTGAAGTATTCCTTGATCTGATCGGCGCCACGGTTCAGTTGATCGGCAGGTAATCCGGTCCAATTGGGGATATCGTTTCGCCACCAACCATAGTCATATAGCCACTCGCTGTTGGTGATGTAGCTCGTATTGAACAGAATCAGAAATAACGGCAGAACTATCGCAAAAAGTGCGGCTCCGACAAGCGGGATTTTGTGCTTTCCGTGTTCGTGAGAACCTAAACCTCGTTTGTCAGTATTTTTCTTTGGTTTGGGTGACATCACGGTTAGGATACGTGGCATTAGTTGAATTGGCGTGCCGACTGGATACGCAGCGCACGAAATACGGAGAAACCATTGAGTTCACTTAGCGAACAAGCGAAAGCGGCCGGAGAGGCGTTTGCCGAGCTAGCGGCGACTGTTGAATTGTTGAGAAATCCGGGAGGCTGTCCCTGGGATGCCGAACAGACGCACGTTTCGCTTCGACCCAACTTGCTCGAAGAAACCTACGAAACGCTAGAAGCTATTGATTCTGGCGATCCCAAAAACCTTGAAGAAGAATTGGGCGACATCATTATTCAGGTCTTGTTTCACGCCGATATCGCTCGCCGGGAAGACAATTTCGACGCGGCGTCGGTTTGTAAGGTAATTCGGGACAAGATGATCGCAAGACACCCTCACGTATTTGGCGACGAGGAGCCTGCTAAGGATTCAGAGCAGGTAGTAGATCGCTGGGAGGCGTTGAAGCGTGCCGAATCGGGTGGGAAGCGTTCGATAGTAGCTTCGTTGCCTTCAGCGATGCCGGCGCTAGCTTATTCATCTTCGGTTCAGAGGCGTGTAATGCGAGCTGGATTACCTTGGCCAGAGAAGCACGTAATGCCGTTGGCATTTGGGTCGATTGAGGGCGAATCGCTCGAAGATGGTGAAGAGCGTGCTGGCGAGTATCTGATGTCGGTCGCTAGGCAGGTGCATGCCGCTGGAATCGATGCTGAAACGGCTTTGCGTAAAGCGACAGTTAGGCTAAGGGATCACGTTTTGCGGGCCGAAGAGTTGGCAGGTGACGAAGTTCTAGCTGAGATGCCTGATATTCAGCGAGCGAGAATTTGGGACAAGGCTGAAAGCTAAGGCTAGTTCTCGATCGTTACAGTTCCCGACTGCCCATCGCTATCGATTCGCCCGACAACCTCACTATAAAGTGCTTCATTAGTAATCAAGCTCTTTACAAGGGCGTCTGATCGTTCTTCCGGAACTGAAATTAGCATGCCACCTGATGTTTGAGCATCGGCTAAAACCATGAACTCGAACTCGGATATTCCCTCGCCGTAGAGAACTTTGCCTTCGAGGGCTTCCATATTTCGTCGAGTTCCGCCTGAGGTTGATCCGGCATGTGCCAGATCAATTGCGCCCGGCAAGAACGGAATCGACGACCAGTTCACTGTGGCCGAAGTGCCACTTGCTTTCATCATTTGTACTAAGTGACCCAGCAGGCCAAATCCGGTGACGTCGGTCGCCGCGTTCACACCGACTTCTTGCATCGCCGCGGCAGCACCCTTATTCAGAGTCGCCATCGACTTCACTGCGGCGACAATCGAATCGGCAGGAGCAGTTCCAAATTTGCCGGCGGTCGTTATGAATCCTGAACCGATTGCTTTAGTAAGAATCAAAACATCGCCCGGTTGCGCGTTTGCGTTCGTGATCTGTTCGCCAGGGGTGACGATGCCGACTGCGGCAAGACCGTATTTAGGCTCTTTGTCGTCGACGGTGTGACCACCAATAATCAAAATCCCTGCTTCTTCAGCTTTAGCTTGTCCGCCTTCGAGAATCTTTGCGATTACATCCGGGCCGAGATCACGAGGGAACGCCGCAATGTTCAATGCTGTGATCGGAGTACCGCCGACTGCGTATATATCACTTAAAGCGTTTGCGACAGCGATTTGGCCGTAGTCGAACGGATCGTCGACGATAGGTGCAAAGAAGTCAGTTGTGAGTACGAGGGCGACGCGATCGTCTATCCGGTAGATGGCAGCGTCATCTCCGGTTTCGGTTCCAACCAGCACGTTCGTATCGGTGATGGTCGGTGTTGGCAGCTTGCCCAAAACCTGGGCAAGTTCACTCGCACTGAGCTTTCCAGCTCAACCTGCGCAGGTTGCCAGTTCGGTTAGTCGTACAGGTCTTTCACTCATAGTTATTGAATCGTGCCATACCAGAGTAAATAAATACAGACCAACAAGATACGGATGTTGCACATCGTGTGGCAGTATCTGTTTAGTTAGATTGTTTTTAGTCGATCTATAGTTCATTCATTGGCAAAGCGATCCTGTCGATTCAAATTGACGGCGGTATTCGCGAGAAAGACAATTGGATACTTGAGTTTCAATCGCAACCGTGGGCTTACGCTTCACGGCTGCCTCGTTTAGCATCATCCTCGTCCTGTCGTAAAAATCTCCGGTTAGAGTAGAAAACATTAATGTCCAGAATTCCAGAATCCGAAATACTTCCGATAACAGCCGACCTTAGCGACAGCGGTCGACTTGCGATCGGCGGTTGTGATGTTCGTGATCTTGTTGAGAAGTACGGCAGCCCGCTGTACATCTACGACGAGGCGACTCTCCGTGATGTTTGCCGAGATTTCGTCGGCAGCTTCACTACTGAATATCCGAACACGCACATCGAATACTCTTCAAAAGCGTTTGCTAATCCGGCAGTTTCGAAAATTATCGAAGAAGAAGGCCTCGACATGGATGTGGTAACCGGCGGTGAACTCGCCGTTGCGATTGCTGCTGACTTCCCTGCTGAGCGGATGAATTTTCACGGGAACAACAAGGGTCGTGAAGAGCTCGTCGAAGCGCTTCGTTACGGCATTGGGCTGATCACCCTTGACTCGTTCGCTGAAATTGAGCTTCTGAACGAAGTCGCTGGCGAACTTGGCGTGAAGCAGCAGGTAATGCTTCGACTTTCGCCGAGTATTGACCCGCACACGCATATGCTCACTTCGACCGGGATTTTAGATTCTAAGTTCGGTTTCTCTATTGAGACCGGCGATGCTGAAGTCGCGGTCAAACAGGCGTTGGAACAAGACAATCTTGATGTTGTCGGTGTTCACTTCCATCTCGGGTCGCCGATTTTTGAACTGGAGCCGTATTCAGAGGCGATTGACTACGTCTTGAAGTTCTCTGCTGATATGCGCGACAAGTATGGGCTCGATCTCAAGAGGTTTAGCCCTGGCGGTGGATTTGCGATTGGATATATATCCGACACGCTTCCACCTGCGATGAGCGACTACGCCAAAGAGATTGCAGTAGCCATACGAAAAGGCTGCGACACGTACGGACTCGATGAGCCGATCGTTTCTGTCGAACCCGGTCGTGCGATCGTAGGTCGAGCCGGCGTCGCTGTGTACACAGTCGGTGGAATCAAGACCATCCCTAACGTTCGGACGTATGTGAGTGTCGACGGTGGAATGGGCGACAACATTCGTCCTGCGTTGTACGACTCTGAGTACGCGGTAGTACCGGTGGATCGTCCGAATGCTGTTCGAAACCAGACTGTCACAGTTGCAGGGAAGTTCTGCGAATCTGGCGACGTTCTTGCGCGGGACGTTGATCTTCCCGACGTCGAAACAGGCGAGCTATTGGCTCTCCCTGCTTCGGGCGCCTACTGCCTGATGATGGCGAGCAATTACAACATGCAAACCCGCCCGGCGGTCGTGATGGTGAACGATGGCGAAGCTCGAGTAATCCGCCGTCGTGAAACCTACTCCGACCTACTCGCCTCGAGTCTCGATCTTGACTGATCCCGTCTCAACCGAAGTCATACGTCCCCCCGTTGTTGGGTGGACCACGTTTGGCCATCCGGCTGCAACGCGCCTTTTATCGAAGTCGTCTGAATCGGGACGACTTTCTCACGCCTATTTAATTACCGGACCCGACAAAATTGGCAAGCGAACGTTAGCACTCGATATTGCTTGCATGGTCAACAGTGAACCGGTAGTAGACATGTTCGGAGAGGCTACTAGCATCGATCTAAACGCATCACATCAAGCGCAGCGGATTCGCAAAGGTCTCCACTCCGACGTTCGTGTGATTGATATTTACACAGAGAGTAAGAGAGACCTCGTTGCGTCGGCAAACAAGCGTAAGGTAGCTCATACAAAAATTCGTATCAATCCGATTCTTGATCTAATCGAGAGCACTTCGGTGTCCCCGTTAGAAGGCGCTATGAAAGTGTTCGTGATTGATGGTGCTCAATATATGAGCGAAGAAGCAGCTGGCGCATTGTTGAAGACGTTGGAGGAACCCCAAGAGACGGCCATGATCGTGATTTTAGCTGACTCAATGGAATCTCTTCCAGAGACGGTCGTGTCAAGATGCCAGCGTATTGAGTTGCGGACGGTCGATCCGGAAGTGATCGAATCTGAGTTAATCGAAAGATTTGAAGCAGAAGAATCGCAAGCTCGCTCGCTTTCACGCCTGGCTCGTGGCTGCCCCGGCTGGGCAATCGACGCTTTAAACGATTCGACAATTGTCGATGGTCATAATCAGTCAGTACTGCGTTTTGCTGAGATCGTTACAGGCAATATTGAAGAAAGATTCAGGTACGCCCGTCAGACCGGTAGGCAGTTTAGGCGAGATCGTGACGCCGTGTTGGCAGAGATGCAGCGCTGGCTCGAGTGGTGGCGCGACATAGCGATGATGCGTCATAAGCTG
>Ga0115002_10000657_pt1 | contig 48362 bp, 46 predicted proteins | sample ArcticOcean_MG_C_8_FD_89576 | JGI IMG/M metagenome (GOLD analysis project Ga0115002, IMG submission 89576) | Marine microbial communities from western Arctic Ocean - ArcticOcean_MG_CB11_86 | ecosystem: Environmental > Aquatic > Marine > Oceanic | place: Arctic Ocean: Canada Basin | collected... | reverse complement strand
GACAGCGAAGAATCAAATGGATCGACCGATTGCAGCCTATACAGGGGATGGCCCTTACGTCTTTGTGAGCTATGCGCATCGAGACGCGTCTGCCGTGTATCCCGAACTCGTCTGGCGTCAGGAAAGCGGGTTCAATATCTGATGCGACGAGGGGTCGAAGCTGGAACCGAATGGACGGGGGCACTCGCTTCAGCAATCAAACCAGCGAAAATCTTCCTCTATTTCGTCACGCCTGATTCCACACGGTCGGAGAATTGCCGCAAGGAGGTGAGTTTCGCACTTGAGCAAAAACTTCCTGTTATCGCAGTCCACCTTGAAGAGACCGACCTGCCGGATGGTTTATCGCTGACGCCTGGCCAGGCGTCAGGCGATTCTCAAGCACGAAATACCCAATGAGGAATATCAGCAGAAACTCGTAACCCGAATCACTTCTTACCTGGATCATCCAAACAGTTGCGGCGAAGAAAAAGAAAACTGGACCGATCATCGCTGCTGTATCAGCTGTGTCTGCAACAATTATGCTTGCGGTGGGGTTTTTTTCTTCATTCAGAAAAATGCTGGCACAAGCGATGTCGGGATCTTTGACCTGGCTGCGATGAGCTCGATTGCGGTACTCCGATTTGCCAATATGAGCAGCGGTGAGGAAACCGGATTTCTTGCCGAAGGATTATCCGAGGACATTCTGGATCATCTCGCACGACAGGAAGGTCTAAAGGTGGCGTCCCGCTCTGACTCCTTTCAATTTTCTGAGCGCAACGAGGATACGGGTATTATTGGTGAGGCACTTGGGGTTGCCTTTGTGCTCGAAGGCAGCGTTCGCCAACAAGGTGACAACGTTCGTATCACGGCGCAGTTGGTTCGGGCCGCAGATGGCTTTCATGTCTGGTCCAAGTCTTATGAGCGAATTCGCTCGGACAGTTTTGACATGCAAACTGATGTCGCGACGAACATCGCGCGTCTAGCGAACCACAGCTTGTCGAAGGATATCGGGAGACGCAATTGGCAGAATTTTCCAGCGTTCAAGAATAGTGACCCCTTGGCTGTAGCGTATCTCATCGAGGCGCATGACGAATTCGGAAAAATCAAATTGGGTGAAGGGGGTGGTCTCTCGGTGGTACTACCGTTTCTTCATAAAGCCGTGTCTGTCGACCCAACCTTGGCGGCGGCCTATCCACGCATTTCAAATCATACGCTGACGCGCTATTCGAAACAGGACTGGCGCTCGAAGAGACACGTTCCACAGCCTATGAAGCGATCAGTCGCGGTATGTCAATGGACCCAGACTCACCTGCATTACGCTTCCAACTTCGACAGCAACGCTCAAGAATTTACTGGCAGCTCGATTTAGATTATGCCTTGGCCGAAAGTGAGTTAGAACAGATCCGAGTAGAACAGCCCAGATCCGACTGGGCGACTTTATTTTTGGCGGGTATCGCGTTGCACGAGGGCAGAAGGAGTGAGGCATTAGAACTAATAGCCAACGCCGAAGAGATGTCCGTGGGTGGCCAACAAGGGATCTTTCTTTCTTGGGTTGCTCTATTTCGTTCCTTCGCTGGTGACTACGAAGCGGCACTCAAAGCCAGTACACAAGCATTGAAACTGAACCAGGAAGGAGGGCCCGACACTGCGACCGCACTATGGGTACATTCTTTGATCCTGATCCACCTGGAGCGAATAGATGACGCAACTCCATTTATCGACCGCGACTGGGAACTGGAACGGAGTACTAAGCCCGAGGCATTCATTTATCAATTTGCGAAAATTGGTGAGGTGGCAGGGGCAAGGAGCATCCTGACTGATTCAAGGTATGAAGTGACCAACCACTTCTACCTCGCCCTGGTGCATCTTGTGTTAGGTGACAAAGACAGCACTTTCGGGGCGATAGAAGCCGGAATAGAAAACCACACTCAACTTTTGCTTGCCAGCCTACTGGTGGCTGAATTCTGGAACCCTATTCGAGATGACCCACGCTTCGTCGAAATGCTCGAATTGCTGGGTTCTAAGGTTACGCATACTGAAGATTATTTGCGTGATCATCATATTCGGAATGTGAATCAACCGTAGTTTGACGGTTTGAGGTCCGAAAAGGGTCGATAAGCGGCCATGGTCAGGTTATGGATCAGCCACGTTGGCCATCACCCGCTAAGTGCGGCCACAACGAGACACGGGCTCATATCAATCCTGAGGACCGGCTTTAGCACTTTAGTCGCTGTGCGCAGGTCAGCGTGGTGGTCGCTTGTGGGTGACCATTGCCGGACCGTCGGATTAACGAACGGACCCAATGGGGAGCTTTAACTGTCCGTGTACCGCAACTCGATGCGCTTCAAGCGCAGCACCGTAAGGATGAGCGCGACCGCGGTGAGTCCGGTCAGGGCCAGCATGCACACAGCGGCGGGGGGGGATGCCATCACCACTGCGATCGGTCCGCGCCAGGGTTGTGGTGGCATGATGCCCTTCAGGTAGTGCACCACACTGATCATCTTGAGCGCGGGCGGCAGGATGAAATGCATCAGTTCCCAGCCGATGAGCACCAGGATCGGAAAGATCGGGTTGCGAAAAAATAGCCCAAGCAGCAGGAAGACTGCGCCGTAGCCGATGCAGGCAAATACGGTGGTTAAGAGGTATAGCGTCAACTCCCGGGCGGCAGGTCCCGAACTGAAGTCAGACATCATCTGGCTGACGCCGTATGGCAGGTACAGCAGCAGATAACAGACAAGCGTCACCGTGCCGAAGAGCCCGATCGACGCGATCAAGCCGGCGAGGTATTTGCCAGCGGCAAGAATCTCGCGTCGAACCGGGGACAGCAGATAGTAGTGCAGGCTGCGGTCGAGGATCTCGCCGCGGAAGAGGCTGATGAAGAGCGACGCGCTGCCGAGGAAGACCATGGTTCCGAGCAGGAAGCCCGCATAAATGACTGCGAATGCATAGCGTGCATTGGCGATGTTGCCGGTGATCGGCCCGCCGGTGCGCGGATTGTCGATGTAGCCCACCGTTGTCAGCAATATGATGGGAACCGCTGCCACGACATAGATTGCCGTGGCACGAGATGTAAAGAGGACACGGCCGAGTTCGATGCCGATGATTGCGCGTAACTGTGTGAACCAGAGGTGTGGATTGTCCTGGGGATACGTAACGGCGTTCATTGGCTCACTGGCTCATCAGCGACGAGGTACTGGTACACGGCTTCGACGGACTCATCCACCGGAGAAACCGCCTCGATCGTCCAGGGGTGATCCATGATCATCTGATTGAAAGCCAGAAAGAATCGATCGGCGTTGCGGGTGCGCACAAAGACGTTGCGCCGGTCGTCATGCAAGCGTGCTTCCACGACATCGGGCAGGTCAAACACCCTGGCAGCAATGACGGGTGCTGCCTCGGAGCAGATGCGTATCTGGATGGGATGGTGTTTGATCTCGCCCTGAATGCCCTGCACGTCGCCCTCGGCGACCACATAACCGTTGCTCAGAAAAACCACGCGATCGGAAATGAGATCGACCTCGTGCAGGATGTGGCTCGACACCAGGATGTGGGCGCCACCCGTCGCGAGTTCGAGAAAGAGGTCGATAATCTCGGCGCGTGCCATGGGATCGAGGCCGTTCAGTGGCTCGTCCAGCACCATGACCCGAGGTTGATGGCAAATTGACTGTGCGAGCTTGATGCGCTGGCGCATGCCCTTGCTGTAACCGTCGATGCGCCGGTCCGCCGTCGCGAGCAGACTGACACGCGTCAGCGCTTCGTGAGCGAGGTGAGCCGCGCTCCGCTTGTCGAAACCGTGCACGCGCAGATAGTTTATCAGGAACTGGCGACCGGTCATGCGCGGCGGGAACGAGTCGACCTGGGCGCAATAGCCGATGTGTTGATAGAGCAACTGGGGCTCGCGATTCGTCAAACCAAGGATGGAGATCGTGCCCTTGGTCGGCGTCAGGAGCCCGGCGATGAGGTTCATCAAGGTGGACTTGCCAGAACCGTTTGGACCCACAAGGCCGGTGATGCCGGGCATGACCGTGAGATCCACGCGATTGACGCCGAGCACCTCGCCGTAGAATTTGGAGACGCCGCTGATCTCGATTGCATCATTGCCTCGTGTCATGCGACTTCCTTTGCCCGAATGCGTTGGAAGATGAGCGCTGTTGCAAGCGCCGAGAGTACCAGCATGTTCATGATCGCAACCGACGGCGGCATCGAGATCGGCACCGGCTCGTTTGCGGCGTAGCTGATCAGCACGGCGTATGAATCAAACGCGGAGAATGCGCTGCCGAGCCAGCCGCCGAAGATTTCGCGCACGGCCTCGCCGAGCGCACTCGACATGACGAAAAAGCCGAAGAAGGTAATTTGTGCCACCTGCTTCCATTTGATCCAGGCAGACAGCGCGAGCGCCGTGAGCGAAAGGGTGAAGATCCAGGCAAAGGATGTGACGATGAAGGCAAACGGCAGTTGCAGGTTGTCCACCAGCCAGCCTTCCGGTCCGAGATACGCGTGGATGAAGAATAAGAGGACCGCGGGGACCCAGGTAATGAGCGACAACAGCACCACAAGAACCAGCAGCTTGCCGAGCAGGTAGTCGGTCTTGGTGAGAGCCCGGGAAAGGTAGAGCGGCATCGCATTGTCCCTGAGGTCAGGTGAGATCATGCCGGGCCCAACGACGAGCGCGAGCAGAAAGGACAGTGAGGCCTGCGGGTACTGCAGGAAGTTGATGAAGAACCCGGCGTCGATGATGAAGATCTCGTCGATTGGAATCTGTAGCTCGGTCAGCATCTCCAGGTTGTACCGCAGGTAGATCGCGATGAGGAAGGAAACCGAAGGCACGAAGCAGATCGCAAAGAAGGCACAGAACATGCGAGAGCGGAAGAGTTCGCGGGTCGCGAACTTGGAGATGACGAGAATGCGATTGCCGGTGCCGGTCAGTTCGCCATCGTAGCCGTGATAGCTGCGTTCGTAGACGGCCATCAGGAGCCGTCCCCGGGACGGTGGTCGCCCTCCATCGCGCGCAGAAAGATGTCTTCGAGTGAATCGCGCTTGTGGTCAAGGCCGCGAATCTGGACGTTCAGTGCGGTCGCGAGTTCATAGACATTGCGCACTTCCATCGTGGGCGGCAGCACGGCGCGCAAACGGCGCCGGTTCTGCATGCCGACCTCGCACCCGCGGTCGCGCAGCCCCGCAACAAAGGCGTCGACAGGATCAGCGCCCGCGTCGGTGGCGGGCGCGCCGACAACTTGCAGCAGCAGGAATTTCTCGATGCTGCGTCTCTGCTCGGCGAGATTGCAATAGGTCGCGATCTCCCCGTGGCGCAGTATCAGCACCTCCTCGCAACATTCCTCAACATCGCGCAGCAGGTGCGACGAGATGATGACGCGCGCCTCGCCGGAGTCCCGGATCTCGCGGATTAGTTGCAGCATCCGGGTACGAGCCGGAGGATCCAGCCCGTTCGTGGGTTCATCGAGGAACAGGAGCCGCGGTCCGTGGATGATCGCCTGGGCAAGCTTGACGAGTTGTTTCATGCCGAGCGAGTAGGCTTCTACGTTGCGGTAACGCGCCTCGCCAAGCCCGACATAGAAGAACACCTCGTGGGCGCGCTCGAGCGCCTGCTCTGGCGGCAGCCCCGAGAGTTCTCCCATATAGCGGACGAAGTTCACACCGCTCATACCTGCGATGAAAGAGTCGTTCTCTGGCATGTAGCCAATCTGCTGGCGCACGGCGCGTTCCCGAATATCGCGCCCCAGTACTTTCGCGCTACCCGTTGTTGACGGATAGAAGCCCAGCAGCGTGTTGAGCAGGGTGGTCTTGCCGGCGCCGTTCGGTCCGAGCAAGCCGATGCAGCGGCCCGTCACGCGGGTGGTAAGCGATTTCAGAACTGGATGACCCCCGAGGGTCACGCTCAGATTCTGTAACTCGATGACGGGTTGGGAGCGCGCGTCGGTTGCAAGATCTGCGCCGTCCGCCGGCGGTGGTTGATCGTTGCGGACGCCGGGTGGCGGCGTTGTCGCATCCGCCAGGCCCGCGCCCGCGCCGTCGGCTTCCACTCGCGTTTGTCGTGGTTCTATTGCGCCTCTCCCTGCCCGTCGACCATCGCCTCGAGTGCTCCGATGTCCGGCATTCCCTCACCCGAAATGATCGAGATTGCCTGCACGATTGATGTTAGTCCAAGCATGCCTGACAGATCGGTCAGTGGGAAGTTTCCGGGGGTGTTGGCGATTAACCGGATGCGTTCCGGTTCGCCGTAAGCGACCGAGAGCGAAGCACCGGCGCTTTCGCCAATCGCCGCGATCGACGACTTCTGTTCGTCATCGAGCACCAGACTGCCCAGTCCCGAGAGCGCGCCCCCAAAGAGATCATTGATCCGAAGGTACGCAAGTGCCGAGAAGTCAAGGTAGCCATCCGTTGGCAACAGGCTCTGGAAGTCCGGGGAGGTTGTGACCGAAGCGCCCGACTCATAGGTATTGATTGCACGCTCGATCAGCGTCGTGGTGGGCGCTGCGATCACGTAACCGCCCACGAACGCATAGTCGATGTCGATTGTGTGCGGTGCGGCCGACGGTTCTAGTCGATTTGAAATGGACACCGTGAGCTCATAGCCGATGTCCGTTTCTGCAACGTTGACGACCTCGTGGCCGAGTTCATCGAGGGCGTCGCGATTGATGCGTTCGATCATGAGTTCAATCGTTGCCTGCAGCAGGTCGGCGTTGTACACCTCGCCGACAATCTTCCAGGCCGGCAGGGGAAAAGCCGGACCGTCCAGACCGATCGCGACATCGCCGCCAAGTGATGCCAGGAAATCGTCACGCAGATGGAAGCCGCTCTCGTCCTGAAATCGGGCGAGCGGATCAACGCCGTCCTCAGGCAGTGGCAGGTTTGCCACCAATTCATCAAACATGGCGACCGGGTCCTTGATCAGCGACGCGCTGACGAGGGTCGTGTCCGGCGAGAAGAATTCCAGCGAGCCAATTGCCGACGGCTCGGCCAGCCACGCCGCAATGCCATGACGTTCGCCGTCAAAGTACAGGTCCGCAGTCGTCGTTGCCCTGTCGCCGGTACGGTAGCGCTCGATGATGCCAAAGCGCGCGTTGTCGGCGCCCATGATCGCGAGCGGCGTTGCCGCGTCATCCGGTGAGCTCGTTATCAATTGCTCGACATTGGCGGATGCCAGGTACTCGGTACCGTCGATGTAAGCGTTCTGCAGCAGTTGGTGGTATTCACTGCCAACAAACGGATTGCCACTGCCGGCAACGGTCGAGGCGATGGTGTTCAGCGTGTCCGGGTCGAAGGCAGCGACGAGCAGCCCGTCGGTGACTAGAATTGACAGGGTGTCGTCCACCGCGCCAGACGGGTCGGCCATGACAATGACGTCGAGGCCATTGTCGGCCACACGCGACTGCAGTTGGTCGGCAAGCTGCTGCACGTCATCAATCGTCACACCGGATCTCAGTTCTGACATCACAAACGGAGCAATGTGAGTCTCCGTCTCAGACGCCAGGTGCCGGACTGCAAAGACGGTCTCGTCCTCGAGCAGTTGGCCGACCTCGCTGAGCCAGGTTGCCATCGTAACGATTTCGGCTTCGTGTTCGCTCGTGAACACTTGCTCCCACACTTTCCTCAGTTCTTCGCCGCCGGTCATGCGCTCACGAATGGCGTTGAAGGCGTCCGCGATCTTCTCGGGCGCGTTCGGGACGGCGGCGTAAATGGCCGTGTCTGCGGGCGCAAGGTCAAGTAGTCGCGTTGAGAAGCGTGGATCGGTTTGCATCACCGCCGACAGATCCCGGTTCAGAACATTCAGCTCGGTCAGCATGGCGACGTAGCGGTCCGCATCCTGACTCCAGGCGATCGCATCGCTGATGTTCTGGGCGATGTCGTCCGTGCGGGAATCAAGCTGGTCGCCCGGATAAAGCGCGGTGCTGTCGCCGGTCCGGTAGACCTGGACCTCACCTTCGACCACTGAGACGCGCGAGCCGCGTGCGCCGTGGCGGACGCCGAACATCGTGCCGGTCACAGATACACGGAACTCGTTGGTGATGACCTCGAGGGTGCCTGAGCCCTGCGGAGATGCCTGCACAAAGATCCGTCCCCGATTGACGTGAATGCGGTTGCCGGCAAAATACCGCACCACGCTGAGCTGCGAGCGCTCGTCAAGCTCGACCCGGGAGCCATCGTCCAGCGTCATGATCACCGAGCTGTCACGGGGCGTTCGAAGCTGTTGACCGCCGTCGATCCACGTACCCGGCATAACCGCCGCCAGCCCGTCCGATTCGACCCGGAACAGTCTGCCCTCGATGGATTTGACCTGCACCAACTGGGACTGGTCGGGCCGTGGCAGTTCAGGCACCAGTGCGAGTGCGGCGGTGATTACTGCGACGACCACCGATGCGGCTACCGCCCAGCGCAGGTACGGACGTCTCTCGTTGGCCGCGTCGGTGCCTGCGCCGGGGGCGCTTGCTGCGTTGCTGCCCCCTGCTCTGCGTGCGGCGCCTATCGCCCTGCGCAGCGGCACTGACGACTTCGCCTCCTCCTCGAACAGCATGCGCTGGGCAGGACTCAGTCGATTCGACAGGTACTCCGGAATCATGGCGAGGTAATCTGCGGGAACCCCCGTGCCCTGCGCCTCGATCGCTGCACTGACACGGGCGAACGTGGCTTCTTCTGCGGCGGCCTCGGGAACATCGGTCTGGACGGCGTCGAGTGCCGCGTCGAACAACCTGTCGGCCCTTTCGCCGGAATGGGTATCATCGGTCATTGTTGACTCCGTCGGCCTTCAATAAGCCGAGATGCTTTTGTAGTTGTTGACGGGTGCGGTGCAGCGTCACGCCGACCGCCGACGCAGAGGTCTCGGTCATCACAGCGAGTTCGGTGTTGCCGAAACCGCCGAAATGCTTGAGCGCAAAGAGTTCTGCGGCGCGGGGATTCACTTTGGCGAGCGCCGCTCGTAGCTGGTCCTGCAATTGCTGGTTGGACAGTTCGTACTCGCCTGTCGACGTGTCGTCTGCGGCAAGCGAGCGCGTTGCGACTTCAAAGTCGACGACGACGGCGGTGTTGCGCCTGCGAAGCACATCGAGTGCGCCGTTGATTGCCGATCGCGTCAGGTAAGCAGCGGGGTCAGTGACCAGCGCATCGCTCATGTGCGCCTGACCGAGAAGGCGCAGGAACACGGACTGCAGCACGTCCTCGGCATCAGCGGCGTTGCCGGTCAGGCGATAAGCCGCGCGAAACACTTTTTTGCGATGCGCCAGAAAGAGTGCAGGAAGGTCGACGGGGCTAGTGCTGATGTGACTGACCGTTGCCTCCTGTTCCATCGTATCGGTCGCAAGGCTCACGTGGGGTTAGCCTTTGTCGAGCCGGCGCGGGTTGTGCCCTCAGGCGGACCCGGCCGGTGGGTACCCCTGCTTGCTGGCAGCGGTTGCGTGGGTCGTCGTGACTGCATTTTCGCATCCTCAGGTGTGCGCATTCCTGATAGACGTGCAGCATGCAGACACATTAACAAACCGCGCCGAACAAACGCCAAGGCAAAGGGTGTGAGGTTAGCGAAGGTTGTCGGCGCGGATGGCTGGAAACACCGAGCCGGCAAGCGGAATCAGGGGAGCCCGGGGTCGTCGAAGTCGTCGAAGACGACGTCGCGAGTAACTGTATCGAGGATTGCGTAAGACAGTTGGCGGTCGTTGCTGGGTCGGCCGATGCCGGCCGAGCCCGGGTTCAAAACCAGCGTGCCGTTAATCTCACGCGCAATCTTGGTGTGGGTGTGGCCATAGATGGCGACATCTGCATCGAGATCGCCCAGGCGATGCAGGAACTGGCTGTGGGGGTACAGGTAGTCGCCGCTCGGTTCCCACGGGGTCGAGTGAAACATGTGGATATTGAGCCCGTCGATGCACTCGGTGATCTGGGTTGGCTGACGGCGAACCCAGGCCAGTAGCTCCTGGTCAACCGACGCACTCTCCTGCGCGCGGAAGCTCGCGGGGTGGAGCAGGGTTTCCTCATGATTGCCCAGGATGTAACGCGCGCCCCGTTCCTTCAGACGTGCGACGACTGCATTCGAGAACTCATCCTGCGTGAAGGCGTCACCGGCACACCACAACGCATCGACAGCCCCCATGCGCGCGAGCGCATGGTCGAGGCCTGCAATGTTGCCGTGAATGTCCGAGACGATGCCAATCTGCATGGGGCAGCATCATATCGGATCACGGTGATCAGGGTTGACGGATTCTCTCTTAACCGGCGGCGAGTCGCGGGTAACAGGGAGCCAGTGCACGGGGTGGCTATGTGCTCGCGATTGGGACAAGGTGGATGCTGCGAGGTGGGTACGACCCGGTTGCAACCGATGCCACAGTGGGGGCAGTGCCATCGTCGATCCGGCGCGTGAGCAAGAGGCGTGAATTGCGCTATTGTCGGGCGAGCCTTGACGGGGAGCCGCAGAAGCTGGTCAACCGATCCGGTGTGGGATTGAAGTGGGGAGATTATGCATGCAGACCTTTTCGATGACTCCAAAGTCTGAATTTGCGGAGGACGTGTCGAGGTGACCGGTTCGCGCGCGGGATGGATATCCTTAGCCTGGGTCGACATCTCAGTCCGGCTCGTCCTGTCCGTGCGGAGCGCCCTTTCGGTGCGGCGCGTGCAGTCAGCACTAACCGCGCTGACTGTCCTGCTCGCGCTGGCTGGCGTTGCGGCCCCGGCCCACGCAAACGATTTTCCAGACGAACCGCCCGAGTTCCGCCACGGTTTTGCTTTCTTTGGCATCCTCGATTATCCGCCGGACTTTCAACACTTTGAATACGTCAACCCCGATGCCCCGGTGGGCGGGGAACTGGTCATACCGATCGTTGGCACCTTCAACAGTTTTACGCCGTGGACTCAGAAAGGCATCAACCCGGCCGGGGCTGGATTTGTCGGCATCTGGAATTTCCTGTACGACCGTCTGCTTGAACCCAGTGACGACGAACCTACTGCACAGTACGCGCGACTCGCGGAATCCATCGCGGCGGCAGACGATTACAGTTGGTTCAAGGTTCGGATAGACCCCCGGGCCCGGTGGCACGATGGTGTGCCGGTGACGGCCACCGATCTGCTTTTCACCCACAACTACGTCCTGAAACACGCATCGGCGCCGATTCGTAACGGGCTTGCCCACTTCGGCAAGGCCGAACAAACGGGTGATCGCGAAGTCACGTTTTACATCACCGACCCTGCCTTTAGGAATCCGTCAGCGGGTCTTACGGTCGGGCACCTGCCGATCCTGCCTGCCCACTACTGGGAGCGGGAAGGCAATGACGTCACCAAGACAACGACAACGCCGCCCCTGGGGAGTGGTCCTTACCGGATAGCAGAGGTGGACCCGGGTCGACGCATTGTCTATGAGCGCGTGGATGACTACTGGGGCCTCGAGGTGCCGAGCATGCGCGGGCGGCACAACTACCAGCGCATCATCTTTGAGTACTTCCGGGACAACACGGTCGCGCGCGAGGCTGCCAAGAAGGGCATCGTCAGCTTTCGCAGTGAGGGTGTCGCCAAGGACTGGATGACATCCTATGAGAACTTCCCGCCGCTCGACGATGGTGTCTTTGTCAAGGAACTGACCCCGCACAAACGCATCACCGCGATGCGCTCTGCCATCATGCTCAATACGCGCCGTCCCTATCTCGCCGATCGCCGGGTGCGCCGGGCCCTGACTTATGCGTACGACTTTGAATGGATCAACCGGGTCCTGAATTTCGGGTTCTATAACCGGGTGCAGAGTTTCTTCGACAACTCGGCGCTCGCGGCGACTGGAATCCCGGAGGGCCTGGAACGGGAATTGTTGCTTGAGTTCGCCGACCAACTGCCGCCTGAAATATTCACCGAGCCGTTCACGTTGCCGAAATCGTCAGGCCGAGGGCTCAACCGTGACAACATGCTGCGGGCCCAGCAACTCTTTGCCGAAGCCGGTTGGAATGTGGTTGATGGCAAGTTGGTCAACAGTGACGGCAAGCAGTTCCGTTTCGAGATGCTGACCCGCAATGCGTCCGAGGAGCGCGGAGCGCTGCCGTTTGTTGCCGCACTCAAGCGACTTGGCATCATGGCGACGGTCCGAACAGCAGACGCGGCCCAGTATCGCAACCGGGTTCGCAACTTTGAATTCGACGGCGCGATTGATGACTTCTGGGCGACGCCGACCCTTGGCACCTACATCAAGTCATTCTTTCATTCGACGTCCGCCAACATGCCGTTCACAGAAAACTTCCCGGGTATCAGCCACCCGGCGGTGGACGCTTTCATCGAGCGCGCGCTCAGCACACATGACCGGGCCGAGCTTTATGCCGCGGCACATGCACTCGATCGCACCATGCTTCACCAGTACTACCTCATACCGACGCAGGTTGATCCGGGCGGCCGCTGGACCTACTGGGATCGCTTCAGTCGACCGGAGACGTCCGCGAAGCTGAATTATCATTCCTTTCCGGACACGTGGTGGGTTGATCCTGTGAAAAATGCACGGGTAGAGAATTACCTGACAAAGCAGGTGAGTGATGGAGGTGACGATGAGGGTTGAGGGACGTCGCCGGTTGAGCATTAGCAGCATCTCACGGTGCCGGGTTAGTGCCGCACCGGGTCGGGGCGGACGCGCATAACGTGGCCGTTTATATTCTTCGACGTGTCCTGCTGATGATCCCCACGCTGATCGGCATCATGCTGATCAATTTTCTTATCGTGCAGATGGCGCCCGGCGGCCCGATCGATCAGATCATCGAGCAAATGCAGTCCGGCAACACGGGTGTTGTGTCCACGCGCGCCACGGGTGGCGGCGGCGAGAGCGGGGGCCGGGCATTAACGGACGGCGGCAACAATCCGGCAACCCGGGGGCTGGACCCGGAGATCCTCGCCGACCTTGAGAAGCAGTTCGGTTTTGACAAGCCGTTGCATGTGCGGTTCTTTACGATGATGAAGAACTACGCGACGCTCGACTTTGGGCAGAGCTACTTCCAGGATCGGCCGGTGGTGGACATGGTGATCGAACGACTGCCGGTGTCTATCTCTCTCGGCCTGTGGTCAATGATGCTGATTTACTCGATCTCGCTGCCGCTTGGCGTGCGCAAGGCCGTCGGCGACGGCACCCGGTTTGATATCTGGACCAGCGCGGCGCTCTTCATTGGTTATGCTATTCCGGGCTTTATCTTTGCCGTGTTGCTGATCATCGTCTTTGCGGGCGGCAGCTACTACGACTGGTTTCCCCTGCGTGGTCTTGTCAGTGACAACTGGGACGAGATGTCATGGCCAGCACGCATCAAGGACTACTTCTGGCATCTCGCGCTACCCATCAGCGCGCTCACGATTGGCGGCTTTGCCACGCTGACCATGCTGACGAAGAACTCCTTCCTTGAAGAAATCAGCAAGCAGTTCGTGCTGACAGCGCGGGCCAAGGGCATGAGCGAGCGGCGCGTGATGTATGGCCATGTGTTTCGGAACGCGATGTTGATTGTCATCGCGGGCTTCCCGGCGGCGCTAATCGGCATACTCTTTACCGGCTCCATGCTGATTGAAGTGATCTTCAGTCTGGATGGCATTGGCCTGCTTGGTTTTGAGGCGATCATCACGCGGGACTATCCCATCATGTTTGGCACGCTCTTCGTGTTTACGGTGATCGGCCTCGTGCTGCACCTGATCGGTGATGTGACCTACACGTTGATCGATCCGCGCATCGATTTTGAGTCCCGCTGATGCTGGGTAACTTCAAGCTGACACCGCCGACAAGACGTCGTCTCGCCAACTTTCGGGCGAATCGGCGCGGCTACTGGTCGCTGTGGCTGTTTCTGCTGTTATACGGCATTTCGCTTTTTTCCGAGTTCATTGCGAACGACAAGCCCATCATCATGAGCGTTGATGGCAATCTGATGATGCCGGTCTTCTTTGTCTATACAGAGAGTGAGTTGGGCGGTGAGTTTTTGACGGAAGCCCAGTATGCCGACCCGTACGTGCAGAACCTCGTCGCCGAGCGCGGCGGGTGGATGGTCTGGCCGGTCATTCGCTACAGCTACGACACGGTCGACTGGTTCACGCAAGAGTCGGCACCGTCAGCGCCGTCCGCCAGACACTGGTTGGGTACGGACGATGGAGCGCGGGATGTAATGGCGAGGTTGCTGTACGGCTTTCGCCTGTCGATCAGCTTTGGTTTGGGGCTCACCCTCTTCGCCTCGATAATCGGTGTCGCGGCGGGGGCGATTCAGGGCTATTACGGTGGCTGGGTTGACCTGCTGGGGCAACGCATCATCGAAATATGGGCGGGTCTGCCCGTGCTCTTCCTGCTGATCATTCTGTCGAGCATGATCGAGCCAAATGCCTTCTGGCTGCTGGCACTGCTCGTCATGTTTAGTTGGATGGCGCTGGTGGGGGTGGTCCGTGCTGAGTTTCTGCGCACCCGCAACTTCGACCACGTACGAGCGGCCCGCTCGCTCGGCGTCGGTGATCTCACGATCATGGTTCGCCATGTGCTGCCGAACGCGATGGTCGCAACGCTGACCTTTCTGCCGTTCATTTTGAACGGCAGTATCACGACGCTGACCGCACTCGATTTTCTGGGCTTTGGTCTGCCACCCGGGTCCGCGTCGCTCGGCGAATTGCTGGCCCAGGGCAAGTCGAACATTCAGTCGCCGTGGCTGGGAATCACCGGGTTCGTCGCATTGGCGGTGATGCTGACGTTACTCATCTTCGTCGGTGAGGCGGTGCGGGATGCGTTTGACCCCCGGCGCAGCGTCGCAGGTGCGGGCGGCGAGTAGGCGAGGCGGACGACAGAGAACGCTCGCTCGCGACGCTTCTTGTCAGGTTGGTCATTCGCGACTCTCGTCAATCGTCGCTGGCTAAGGCGCCCATGCCGCCACCCTCCGCTTCGGAGCCATCGAATGCAGCCATGATTTGCTCGTAGCGACCCGTGATGCTCTGGTGTAGTTGGGCGTGGGTGAAGATGTAGGCTTTGTCCATGCGAATGCCGTGCACGACCTGCTCGCCGACCTTATTCGGGTCCAGGCCCTGGGTCGCAAAAGCAGTCTCGACCATTGATTTGTTGTCGGCTGTAAACGACGATCCGATCTCACTCAGGTCGTCCGGGCGGTTTCGGTCTGACCGCAGAATGTTGGTGTTGATCATGCCGGGGCAGAGTGCGGAGACACCGATATTGTGTGGCGCGAGGTCGGCGCGCGCCGCCTCTGAGAGGCCCACAACCGCGTACTTGGTGGTTGAGTAGATGGCCTGCCGTGCACCGGTGATGTGGCCAAGTATCGACGCGGTATTGACAATATGGCCGCCTTCGCCGCTCGCCTTGATGAGCGGAATGTATTCCTGCATGCCGTTGATGACGCCGCCGAGGTTAACGCCCATCACCCAGTCCCAGTCGTCGTAGGTGAGTTCGTCCGCCGGGCCACCCGCGACGACGCCTGCGTTGTTGCAGAGGATGTTGACCTTGCCAAAGTGGTCCCGCACGGCTTGCGCGGTCTCGCGCACGGCATCTCTGCTCGCGACGTCGCAAACGTAGGTTTGCACGTCAACGTTGGTGTCGCCGAGGCCGCTGCGGGCCGCTGCAAGGGCGTCTTGTTGCACATCGACCATGGCGACATTGACCCCCTCTGCGATCAGGGCGTTGGCTATGCCGAGGCCGATGCCGGATGCCGCGCCGGTAATGACTGCTACCTTGTGTTCGAGATCTTCCATCGCCCTATACCGTTTGTCATTTTGGTCGCCGGAGCATACTCCATTCGACGGGACGGTCCCCCGGGTAGCCTGCCCATGGGGTTTACCTTTACTATGTCGCGTCACGTCTCGTGTTAAGAGTTGCGTCACGCTCTCGTGTTAAAGAGTTGCATCAAAGAGTCGTGTTAAAGAATTGTGTCAAAGAGTCGCATCGGGCCAGGCACGCGAACGGCATGCGCGAGAGTCAACGATGCCCGGAACCCTTCTGTCTCGCCTGAGACAGGTGCATGAGGAGAAAACGAATGTCTGAGCGAATATCTGAATACAACGCGTTAACGCCCGAAGAGAAGCAGGTGCTGCTGCACAAGGCAACCGAGATGCCGTTTGCCGGCAAATTTACCGAACACTTTGAAACGGGTGGTCACTACGTCTGCAAGCAGTGCGATGCGCCGCTTTATCGGTCAGAGCACAAGTTTCATTCTCAGTGTGGCTGGCCGGCATTTGACGATGAGGTTGAAGGCTCTGTGCGCAAGGAAGTCGATGCGGACGGGATGCGCATCGAGATTCTGTGCGCCACCTGTGACGGCCATCTCGGTCATGTCTTTGAGGGAGAAGGCTTCACCGCCAAGAACATCCGTCACTGCGTCAATTCAATCTCGATGAAGTTCGTGTCCGTCGAATGACGTGGTGGCGCCTGATCACGGTGCTTCGATGACACCGCTTGCAAACAGTTGCTCGATCTCGGCAGGGTCATAGCCCAATTCGCGCAGAATGTCGGCTGAATGCTCGCCGATATGGGGCGGACGCCGGGGCGGTCGCTGCGGGATGTTGTCGATCTGAATGGGATGCTTGACCAGAAGGGGTACGCCCATTTCGGGGTCTTCGGGTTCGATGATCATATTGTTGATGCGTGCCTGTGGGTCGTCCGGCTTCTCTTCGACTACCGCAATGAGATTAGCGGGCACGTTGTACTCGTCAAACAGCGTCATCCACTCGATCGAGGTCTTGCCGATGATGACTTTGCCGATCTCGACCCCAAGCGCGACGCGGTTGTCCCACATGTCCATCGGGTCCGCAAAGCGCGGGTCTGACAGCAGTTCGACCGTATCCATGGCGACGAAGAGCAGTGACATCAATTCAGTATTTCGGACCATGTTGAGCTGCAACCAGCGACCATCGCTGCATTGGTAGACCTGCATCATTGCCGGCATTTCTTCCCGCATATCGCGAAAACGTGCGACATCGCCGCCGGCTGAAGCGCCCTGGGCGATCGCAGAGCAAGACCACAAACCGTTCGCAAGGAGCGATGTGTGGACCATGCTGCCCGCACCGGTTCGTTCACGATTCAGGAGCGCGGTGACGATGCCCGCATAAAGGGCGACGCCGGTCGGATGGTCGCCCATCCCCGAGAGCCCCTGCACCGGTGCCGCGTCGCGGGCGCGCATCAGGTCCATGAGGCCGCTACGGGCCCAATAGGCAAGCTGATCAAAACCCTTGCGTGCACGCTCGGGGCCCTCCTCGCCATAAGCGGTCAGCGACGCATAGATCATGGCCGGATTGAGCGGTTTCAGGTCGTCGTAGTTGATACCCAGGGAGTCACGCACAGAGAGCGGATGATTGGTAATGAAGACATCGCATTCGGCGACCAGTTTGCGCAGGATCTCCATGCCCGCGGGCGCCTTGAGATCGAGCGCAATGCCGCGCTTGCTGTGGCCGTCCATCTGCCACATGTAGTCCTCGCCACCCGGGACGGTCTCCTGGACGTCGCGAATAATGCGCAGCATGTCGCCGGCACCCGGTTGCTCGATCTTGATGACGTCTGCGCCGAAGTCGGCGAGCATCATCGCCGCAGCCGGTGCAGCGATCACGGTTGCTGCATCTATAACCTTGAGGGCGGAGAAGAGATAGTTGTCCATTGAAGCTCGCGATCACCGAAAGCCGAGAGGATAGCAGAGGTCTGCGGTTGCGTGAGTCGGGGTCGGGGTCGGGGTCGGGGGGAGCGGGCGTGAGCGATTTGTCAGTTCTCTTTAAAGCCCGCTATCCAGACTCGCTTCAAACGTGATACAGCGCGTTCTAGAAGTACCTGGCGAGCAAGCTTTGTTTGCGTGGCCATCAGGGCTGACTGGGCCGCTGTGGGCGACCAGACGCCGCGCCGAACGTCGATGAAATCCGTTCTCGGAGCGTCGTAGTCACGCTCGGTGAAGAGGCTGGTTACCGGCAGGAATGAGTACTCCAGACAGTTGCGGGAAAAACCCTTGAGCGTTTTGTAGTCAAAGTCGTAGCGTTCGACTGCCTTGACATGCTCGACGGTGATATTGGATCGACTGACACCCTCATCGTCGGTCGTCAGACAGACGGGCACGCCGGCACGGTGATACATCTGCAGGGGATGGCATCTCCGGCAATGCCCAGAATGCTCTCGTTGCTGGTCAGGTTGATCTCGACCATCACGCCGTCTCGCGCCATTTGCGCCAGAAGTCCGGGCAGGTCCTTCTCCCATGCGACCGACACGCCATGGCCGATGCGGCGTGCGTGGCCGATATCAATGCTGTCACGAATGCGGCTCCACGTCGCTTCAACCGGAGAGATCGGCAGGACGAGTTCACCGGGGTGCAGAGTGATGGCATACGCTCGTGATGATCCACATGTTTGACGAAGCTTGGCCTACCTGGGAGATCCATCCGCATGGGGATGAGTTTGTTTATCTGTTTGAGGGCGACACGGACATGGTCCTTAAGACAGGCGACGGCGAGGTCACCCTCCGGTTGGACACGCCTGGTGCGTATGTTGTCGTACCGAACGGCACCTGGCACACCGCGCGTCCGTACGCGCCGACGCGCATGCTGTTTGTCACGCCCGGCGAAGGCACGTTGAATCAGGAGCTTCCTGATTAGCGGCGGGCGGGCAACACGGCTGCTCGCTCAGGCCACCCGATTGCCCGGCAAGATCTGTAGCAAGAGTAGTCCGACCAGTATCAGAACAAGGCTCGCGCCCAGCGCGGTGAAGCCCAGCGTGATAACGAGCATTGACGCGGTCGCCGCGCCAGCCATGCCGCCGATGCCGTCGCAGCCGATGACTAGCCCCTCGGCGCGGCCGTCGATGCGGGCGCCGTCCCTGGTGATCGAGCCCTGTTCGATACGCGTGCCCTGTTCGATACGCGTGCCCTGTTCGATAAGCGTGCCCTGTTCGATAAGCGTGACCTGTTCGATGAGCGCCAGAAACGGCAGCCCGAGGGGCAGCGCGACGACGAACGCGAACGCTGTGATGATCGATGCGGCGGCGGGCAACGGCAATCCCGCGCAGATGTCGGCGATGGGGCCGCCGAATACGGCGAGTCCAAGCACCCCGGTAAGGGCGGCGATGGTGGCATTGCGAAGATTGCCCGCGATAGTGGGGTGCGAACCCACGATGAGCACCCCGCCGCCGGCGCCGCCCAGCACGCTCGCGAGCCCCAGACTTGTTGCGAGCGTCGGCAGGCCGACGGCGGTCTGCACGCGGTAGATCACAAGCACCTGCACGGCCATGACGACGCCCCCCACAATCCCTGCAGCAGCGCCCGAAAATCGTCCTGCTCGTGGTCGAAGCAGCAGGAAGGCAAGCGCGAGGAGCGCGATTGTCGCGGCGACAGAACCGTGCGCAAGCGCCCGCGGCGCGCTTACGAAAAGATACGGTCGGTCGTCTGTCGCCGGCTTTATCATTCCCCGTTGCGCAGACGGATCGCACGGCAGCGAGGCGGATCTCGCCTGTACCGATGTCGCGAGCATGGCCTGGCGCGCGCGGTCTGCGTCGCTGAAAGGTGTGTTTCGTGCCAGCAGCAGAAAGCGGAACGGATGGGAGTCATCCGTCGCGAGCTCAAACGCTGCAATCCGTGAGACGTCACCGCCCGTTGCGCCGAGCAGGCTTGCACACGTGCGTTCGTTCAGCAGGGGCGTGTTCTGGATGATGGCGAGTAGTCCGTCGTCCGTCAGTCGGGACAGATAAGCCGTGAGTGCCTCGGCGGTCAGAACCCGTGCGTCAACGTGGCTGCGAGCCCGACCGCTCGCCGGGTTGGTCTGGAGCAGAGAGAGGCCAATGTGGTCCCACTTATAGTAGGTCGACGCGACAAAACGCCGGGCTTCCTGTATATGGACGTTGACGGACGGGTGGCTGAGAACGCTTCCGGTCCAGGGCTCAAGTTCGCGAGCAAATGCGATAGTTTCGGCATTGACCTCAACCGCGTCGATGACTGACGCACCTTCCTGCAGGCTGATGGCCGCATCGAAGCCGGCGCCGGCGCCCAGCAATAGAACGCGTCCGGTCGGCCCGCTGCGCAGGGCCAGGCGCTTGAGATGGGTGAGCGCTTCGACGCGCTTGCCCTCAAAGTTCGTCGACTGGCCGTCTCACCGAACTGCGCGGGTCACAAACATGGCGTCCGTGAAGAGATAGACGATGTCGGGGTCAGCTTTCGTGCGCATGAGATCCGTTCGCGCGTACGCGCTCGTCCGATGCCGATGCTCAACCACGCCGTCGGTGATGGCGAGTTGACGCATATGGGTCAACGATCCGAAGTCGCCGAGAAGATTAACTGCCATGAAGGGCAGCACCAGAGGACCCGCGATGACGAGCCCGGTGACAGCACCCAACATCTCGCCGCAGTAGAGCCATCGCCGGTGTCCGGCTTGCCCGATCTCGTGCCACGCAATCGTCGAGGCGACCCCGAAGCCGAAGAAAGGCACCGCGAACAGCAGCGTGACCCAAGCGATGTCAAAGCGCGAAATGAGCAACCAGATGGGCGGCATGGTTAGCGCGGTCGCGCCCAGTACTGTCGTCAGTCGTATGCCGGTCAAGTGGTGTCGCGCGAAAATTGCGCCGAGCCCCAACGCGAGCAGACTGACGGCGAGGGCAAGGTAGGTCACTTCGAAATAGAACGCGAGCGAGGCAAGGCGGGTTATCGCGAGTTCCCACGCGCCGATCACGAGCGATGCAATTGATATCAGGAGGATGATACGAGCTGAACGCTTCGTCACATCACGTCACCGAGCTTCTCTTGTTCCTTCTTTGAGGCGTGCCCTTGCGGTAGCGCGGACGGTCAAAATGACGCTGCATCGGCCCCCAGCAGGGATGCATCGCGCACATAGTGGGCAGGGGTTGCGCTCAGCCTTTCGGCGGGGGCTATGGCTTTGATCTCGCCGTGAGATGTCGTACGGACCTCAAGGCGGTGCTCGATGTCTGCCAGCTTGAGGTCGGGCGTGTCTATGCCGTTGACCGTGCCGAGGCTCCATAGCCAGTTGCTGGTCTGGGCAAGCGAGATGCGCACCGCGTAGCTACCACCCTCGATCGCTCGTCGCTTGAGCGCACACGTGGCACCGAGCGCGGCGAGGTAACCGGTCGCGTGGTCAAGTGCCTGGCAGGGCAGCGGACGGGTGCCCTCGCGGTCAGCGGCAGCGGCCCCAGCCTGGCCGATCCCGGACACCGTCTGCACGAGCGAGTCGAAGCCTCGTCGATCGGCCCATGGACCGGTGTGACCGAATGCAGAGAGCGAGATGTAGATCGCGCCAGGACGAATCCGCTGAACGTCGGCGACACCAAAGCCGAGTTGCGCGAGAGCGTGCGGCCGGTATGCCTGCATGAAGATATCCGCATCGCGGACGAGCGCCGTCATCGCGCGCACGCCGGCATCAGTCTTGAGATCGAGGTGCGCCGAGCGCTTGCCGCGCGCGAGATCGAGCCACAAGTGCGGCAGAAAAGGCAGGCTGGGGGATGCCAGTCGCAGCACGTCGGCGCCGTGCGCGGCGAGAGTGCGTCCGCCGACCGGACCGGCAATGATCCGAGTGAGGTCCAGCACCTTGACGCCGCCGAGCGGCCGCGACGCGGGTGGCAGGGCTTCCGGCGGACTGTCAGCCACGCGCTCGATTTCGATCAGTGGCAGAGCGGAGAGTGCCTGCGCCTGATCGGTTGCCAACCAGGCTTCGCGCGAACGTAGCATTCCGGCCGGCAGGCCCCGAGCAATCGCTGCATCTTCCAGTTGCTGACCACCCCACGCGCTGACTGCCTTGCGGATCGCATCCGCACCATCGGCCGGGCATTCCAGAAGTTGCCGGAATCCGGCCTCGTGATGTACAAAGTTGGCGTGTAGTTGCACCAGAGCGCCGTCAGAGGCGGGGTAGTAGCCCGAGACATTGCCCCAGGGACTGGGTGGTGGTTTGCCATCAATGAGCAGGTAGCGCTCTCCGCGAAACGCGACTACCGCGTCCGTCGCATCGACACTCACCGTTTGCTGTTGGCCGGTCCGCAGGCGGTGTAGCTCTGCGGCCGCGAGTCCGGCCGCACCGATTGACGCCAGAGCGAGTTCGCCAACACGGAAGATGCCAGGCAGGACCGGGTCGTCGCCAGTGAGTGTGATGGCATTGAGGGCATTGGCGTCGCCGCCGACGGTTCGCCACAGGTCGGTCAGTGTAGCCGTGGCTCGATCGTTGACCGCATCGTTCATCGGATTAACCGGCGTTTGCGAGATGCAGTTGCCACACCGGAGTCAGTACGGGGCCTGCGGTTCACCGTAGCGATGCCCGGTGAGCAGATACCGTTCAAGAAACACACCAGCCTCGCTCATCGTGGGTGACACCCAGGCCGGCCAGCGCGCCCACGCGTGGGGCTCTTCCGAGTAAATGTGCATCTCTGCCAGCGCCCCGGTGGCGGTGATGGCGTTGTACATGTTAATGCTGGCTGACACCGGCACGACCTTGTCGCCGTTGCCGTGCAGGAAGAACGTAGGTGGAAAGTCCGCGCTGACGTGGTTTATGGGGCTGGCTTTGGCCGCAGCGGCGGGGTCCGGGTTCTCACCGAGAATCGAGGTGGCGTCGTTGGTCCCGGATGTGCGCTCGCCGACATAGAAGCCGACGCATGGATAGACAGCGATGACGGCTGCGACGTCGTTGGCGACACCGGGGTTGCCGCCAACGCCCTCGAATTCGGCGTCGCCCACGGTGCCAGCGAGCAACAGCGCAAGATGTCCCCCGGCCGAGTTGCCGGATACACCGATGCGTGCAGGGTCGACGCTCAAATCAGCGGCGTTGGCGCGGAGCCATCGCATCGCCGCTTTGACGTCGTGGATTTGTGCGGGCCAGGCCGATTCCCCGACCAGACGGTACTCACAGGCCATGCAGGTAAAGCCGAGTTCTGCCAGGACTTCGGCCTGGGGCGTGATCATGTCCTTGCTGCCGCTCTGCCAGCCGCCGCCGTGGATCATGAGAACCGCGGCCCCGTTCGGTTCCGCGGGTCGATAGAGATCGCCGTGCAAGTCGCGGCCGGCGCCGGTGCCGTAGACCAGATTCCACTCTGTTGTCACCATTTCGCTTTCTCACCTGGCGCGATGTGTCAGGCAGATGCTAAAGCAATCCGTGCGTGGTGTCCGGCGGCCTCGGCGCCTGGCGGGTCGATGTCCGGCGCCGGCGCTCTGTCGAACAACCGCCTTGTGTCTGTCCGGTGTGACTACTCGCAGATTGGCGCGGGTTCGATCACCGGGTTAAGGCATTCGGCGCTGCCGTCGGCGGTCGGGACGCCCCAGTTGCCGTTGGTGCACGTCGCTTGTACGTTCTGCATCATGCCCCGGTCTGCGTGACCGAGAATGTGGCAGTGATTCACGTATTCGCCGGTGAAGTTGACCGCCTCGTAGCGGATGGTTGCCAGTCCGTTCGGGGGCGTGTCGCTGACCGTGGACACGACCGGGATGGCAACCACATCCAGCCAGGGTCGAGTGGGAAGTTGTTGATCGACTCCGACGTCCCGACGCAATCGGCCCCGACCAAAAACGGCTGGCATGCATAGTTGGTGGGATGGAACTGCACGCCGTCCATCGCGATCTGTCGCACTTCGGGGTCGGCCGCGTCTCCGTTGGCGTCGGGTTCGAACGTGAAATCCATGCATCGCTCTATCAGGCTGCTTTTTCAGCAGCCTGATAGAGCTCGTTCCTGTCCTGGGAACCTGGTTCTGGGCGCGTACAACGCCATCTCGATGTGCCAATACGCTTATACTTGCCGGCCTGGTACCCCTGACCGGGGGTCTTCCTGAAAACGGAAGTCGCTGACCAGACCGGATTTCGGAGTTGTCTCGCCCGACCGTGGCCAGGCGATGGTTCATACCTGAACCATCAATCCAGACCAATCCAGGCCAATCGAAACAAACCTGACCTGAACCTGAGGAGATGCACGCACCGATGTCCCGCCCCACACCCCTCGACGGAATACGGATCGTCGACCTGACCCAGGTCCTTGCTGGACCTTACTGCACGTACCAACTGGCGTTGTTGGGCGCGCAGGTCATCAAGGTCGAGCCACCCGGTGGCGAGTTGACGCGTTTTGGGGGCCCCATCCCGGAGTTGAACGACCAGGGCCTGGGGTTGGGTTTTTGCACCCAGAATGCCGACAAAGACTGCGTTGAAGCTGATTTGAAAGACCCGGATGCCGTCGACCGGGTGCTGCAACTGATCAGGGACGCAGACGTCTTTGTACAGAATTATCGGCCCGGCGTCGCAGAGCGCCTCGGCTTCGGCGTCGCTGCGTTGCAGGCGATCAACCCGCGACTTGTCTATTGCTCGATCTCGGCGTACGGCGAAGTCGGCCCGATCGGCCACCGTCCTGCTTACGATCACGTCGTCCAGGCGATGTCGGGGATCATGCAGACCACCGGCACGGACGAGATGGGCCCGGTGAAGGTGGGTGCACCGTATATCGACTATGCGACCGGCCTCAATGCCGCATTCGCGGTCATGGCGGCGCTGCGCGAACTCGATCGCACCGGCAAGCCGCAAGTCGTGGATGTGGCGATGCTGGACACTGCACTCAATTTGATGGCGAACAACCTTGTGTCCACGGCGACTACCGGCAGGGAAATGCCCAAACTCGGCAACGAGGCTGCAAGCCGTGCGCCGTCGTCTGGATGTTATGCAACCGCCGATGGCAGTCTGATCATGCTGGCAGCGAACAACGAACGCCAGTTTCGTAATCTCGTCAAAGTGTTGGGCTCCGAGGAATGGGCAGATGACGAGCGCTGGTCTGACCCGGCGACCCGGCGCAAAAATCAAGATGCATTACGCAAGAAGATCAACGAGGCGTTCCTGTCGCGGACCGCGCCGGAGTGGGAGGCCGCGCTCGATGGCGCGGGCGTCCCCGCGAGTTGTGTTCGCTCCATCGGACAGGTGATCGAAGAAGGCCAGCCGGACGCGAGGGGATTGCTCACCGATATGACCGTGGGCAGCGGAGACACGCCCGTTCGCTTGCCGGGTATCGGGATCCGCATCAACGGCGACAGCATGAACCCTCGCCGCGCGCCGCACGGGCCGGGAGAGGATGACGGCAAGTGGTTGGGCTAGCTGGCCGGAATCGTCAATAGGACCAGTACATCCCTTTTTCCGTAAAAGAGACGCAGTGTCGGCGGCAGTCAAGCAACAAAGTAAGGCAACAAAAGTAAGGTAACGAACGCATGAATGTTAAAGATGCCATGTACGCGCGCAAGACGATCAGAAATTTCCTCGAAACGCCCGTTAGCAACGAGACCATTGCAGATCTGCTAAATGACGCTGCGCGTGCACCGAGTGGCGGCAACGTGCAGCCTTGGCGCATCTACGTGATTAACGAGGATGCAATGTCGCGGTTCCGGGGACACGTGTCATCTCGTACCGAGCGAGAAACGCCTGCGTATGCGGTCTACCCGGCCTCGCTCAAAGAGCCCTACCGGTCGAGTCGCTTCAAGGTGGGTGAGGACATGTACGCCCTGCTTGGCATTCCGCGTGACGACAAGCCTGCGCGCTTTGCGCATCTAGTGCGTAACTATGACTGCTTTGGCGCCCCTGCGGCTATATTCTGCTTCGTGGATCGCATCATGGGACCGCCACAGTGGTCAGACCTCGGCATGTTTCTGCAGAGTTTCATGCTGCTTGCGCAGGAAGCCGGTCTCGACACCTGCCCCCAGGAGGCATGGGCGTCCCGGCCGGACACGGTTGCAGATTTCGTGCACGCGCCCGAGGAGCTGATGTTGTTCTGCGGTGTTGCCATCGGGCATGCGAACCCGGATGCGCCCGTCAATACCCTTGTGAGTGATCGTGAACCACTTGCGACCTGGACAACGTTTATCGACTGACAATTCCTGGGGGTTGGTTTGCCAGAAAACCTCGCATTTTCTTGCAGAAAATGTCGGTGCATCCTGCAGTGTGCTGACTATCAGGCAGGTTTCTGCCGGTCCTTCAGGGATGCCTGGGTGGCTTCGAAACTCGCCCTGTTGATCCGATAGCGTGCATAGAAACAGGCTGCGATCAGTCCCGGTAATATCGTCATCGGCGAGTCGACAAGACCCATCCACCAGATTGTGTCAGGATCGACGGCGCCTGGCTTTGCTTTTTTCGGACAGGCGATGATCGCGAGGGATGGCGCGAGCCCCGCCATCCAGATTTCCATGCCCAGGATCTGGTTGTAGTAAAGCGTGACGAGCGCGGCGTAGCTGTAAAGTGAGATCGTCTCGGCGGTTGAACCGATCCCGAACGCCAGCTTGGTCGACATCGCAACGCCTCTGCCGTTTTGGGGCAGTTGAGCCTGGGCTTTGTGGCGTGTCGGTGGACCCTGGTGATGATTCTGACATGGGCGTCGTGCACGGTTCCTTTTGCGCCAATATAGAGCAAGCGACGCTGCAAAGGGCCAACCGATCAGGGCTGGCGGAAGGTCCGCTGCACGCAGAGACTCTGGGGCTAAAACGCCCTGGGGAAAACGCGCCCCCGGCGAGAAAGTACCCGCAGCACAACCCGTACCGGTTCAATCCAGCAAAGCTCCTGGTCCCTGGGTCCGCACTTTGACCGCAGGTCGCTTTCTTGCCGCACTTTTGACACTGTTGCAACAATCACGAATTCTCGGTGCCGGATTGGTTAAAGATTGATCAGCGAGTCATCGTTGGCTGACCGGTCGAAGTGTCACCTTCATATCAAACTCAACCCTCAACCTGAACCAACCCTCAACCTGAACCAACCCTCAACCTGGACCAACCCTGGCCCCTAAATCAGAAAAATAAGTATCACCATGAATGAAACGCCTCGTCCTTGTTTACTGACGACCGACTGCGGTGCCGAGATGGATGACCAATGGGCAATTGCGCATCTTGCGATCTCGCCCGAGTTGGACCTCTGTGGGGTCGTGACGACGCATGTCGGAGTCCATCCAACTCCTGTGCAGCCCGCGTCAGAATTCACGGCCGGCGTTTCCCGCGAGGTGCTGCAGCAGGTACGCCGGGCGGACGTTTCCGTCGTCGCCGGGTCGGGGGTTGCGCTCGCCAGCAGCACTGAACCGTTGGTCAACCCCGGCGTGGACTTCATTCTTGAGCAGGCCAGCACTTACGATGAAGACAATCGCCTGACAGTACTCGCGATCGGTGCGATAACGGATGTGGCCTCGGCGTTGCTAGTTGACCCCACGCTTGTGCAGCGCATTGAGGTGGTCGCCATGGCTTTCAACGGCTGGCCGGCAGGAACCGATCCGTTCAATGTGAAGAATGACGTCAAAGCCTGGCAGGTCGTCATGTCGAGCACGGTGCCGCTTGTGGTCGGACCTGCAGACGCCTGTACGACCCATCTGCAAGCGACCGAGAAACTTGCCCGCGAGGTCATGGGCGACGGCGGAGGGGCTGGCAAGTACCTGATCGACGTGCTTATCGGTTGGCTGCAAAAACGTCCGGGGCTCTGCAAAGCCGTGACCGGCAATGACGGTGCCTGGCCGGTCTGGGACGAGATTGTGACCGCATACCTGCTGGGTATGACCCGTCAGGAGCGCCACGTGCGACCGTTCGTTCAGGAAGACACGTCATTTCATCATGGACCCGATGCCAGCAATACGTTCGAGTGGATCACGTCGGTCGATGAGAAGGCGCTGTGGAAGGACTTCGCGCAAAAAATCGGGCGTTGACCGGGTACGCGGCTTGAGTTGGGTATGATTGGGTGGTCTGGTAGTTTCCCGTAAGCTGCGTTTTCGCTTTACGACGTTCTGCGGAACGGAGTCCTGCGCAACTTGCAACCGATTCCTGGGCACTTTCTTTCCGCGGGCACTCTATTTTACGGGCGATTGTTTATAAGCAAGTCTTTACGAGCAAGTCATTACAAGCAGGTCTTTACGAGCAAGGGAGTTAAAGAAACAAATGGCCCCGTCAATTCGAGCCGAAGTGCGGTACCTCGCAGAAGCCTGGCGACACTGCGATGGCCGGGCGTTCATACATTCCCGCGAGTCACGCCACTTAAATACCATCAAGTGCGAGGTCGACATCCGCGACGGCCGGGAAGCAGTCGCAGGTGGCGCGGTTGCCATACGCACCAATGGCATGACATTCGAGCGCCACGCGCCGTCCGTGACGGACTACCTCGACGACGCCGAAGTGAAAGCGGCCTACCACCGTGAAATTATTCCGATGTTGAAAGACGCGACCGGCGCGACCGAGGTATTCGTGTCGGGTCATCAGGTGCGAACCGAGAACCCTGAGACCTTTTTAGGTGCGTACTCGCGGTATGTGCACTGCGACTATCCCTTGCATCCAATGCCCATGCGCGAGCGAGCCCTGCTTGAGCGGTCCGGCAGCAATCTTGCGGGTGAGCTTGTTGATGATTCCAGCGCGGGCGGCCGGCATTACGCGTGGTTCAACATCTGGGAAGCGATTGAACGACCCGCAACGCAGAACCAGCTTTGCGTCGTGGACGGCGCCTCTGTTGGTGGCGACGACTTCCGGGAGTACCACTTTACCGATAAACCAGACGGCGGCTACGCGACGATGCCGCTCGCGGGTCCCGGGCACCGCTTCTACTGCTTTGCCGACATGGAGCCTGGTGAGGCGATCCTCTTCAAGCAATATGACTCGCGCAAAGACCACCCGCTTGCGTGCCCGCATACGTCGTTCTTTGATAGCAGCAAGGGGCCGGATGCCCTTGGCCGCCGCAGCGTTGAGTACCGGGCGCTCTGCGTGTTCTAAGGCTCACCGGGCGCTGTCGGGAGTGTCCTGCACGCGCCTGAACGACTGCAAGGGCAGCCTCAATGTGCCTACCCTCATCGTGGTGATCGCGCCCCTTAGATTGCGCGCAAAGACACAATCCATGTCCGCGGCCAGATTGAAGCCGTCGTGCCGGGTTGGCGTACAGTTTGTACTCGAATGGAACGCAAGGAAGAACCAGTGCGGGAAATCAAGCCAGTGGCTCTCGTGGTTCAGCAGGTCCTGAAGTGTCGTCCTGCCGCCCTCGTGGTCGGGCAGGTAGCGACTGATCGGGTCATCGAGGCCAAGTTCACCGGCGTCCTCAAGCAGCAGGATCGCGAACGCCGTGAAGTGTTTGGACACAGAGCCGAGGTTGAAGGCCGTTTTCTGCGTTATGGGTGACTGGTGATCAACGTTCGCAAGGCCTTCCTGCTGGCGGAAGATGCATTTGCCGTTCTTATAGTACGCGGCTGCGAAACTCGGGCCGTCTGCGTGGACGCATTTCGTACCAGTGTCGGCGAGGTCGAACATGGACGATCGGTGCCGGGTTGTGCGAGCGGCCTGATATTGGAGCGGGCCTGAACGAGAACCGGCTCCGTTACCCAGAAGTAACCGCGCCGGACAAGAAGCCTTTCTGTGTTGTCGGCGGCGTGCGATGCCTGACGCAACGACACCACCGATCATCAGAGCTGCTGTCGCTGGCGACGGCACGCTGGCGGCGCTGGATCGGTCGCCCAGAACGCGGATGCCAGCGGTCGACTGGATGTGGGTGTTCTTTGCCTAGCGGAACTGGCCGCCTCGTGCATTTTGCGTAAAGAGGTCGAGGTTCAGCTTCACGTTGGTGCCAAGGGATCCGTTGATGGCGAATGTGGAGACGCTGAAGTCGGCTGCGAAGCCCTGGTGTCCAGGGTCGACGGCATTGGACGGAGAGCGCGCGAAACGCGCGCTTAGCGCCACCGGGAAGGCAATTGGACAAAATTTCGTCGGTGGCGATGGGGGACGATTTACGCCGCGGCGGCTTGCGCCAGCGATGGGTCCTTGGCCAGATACTTTAGCGGGCCGGTCTGGCAGACTAGCTCGTTCCTGTCCCAAAATTGTCCTCCTGATAATTTTTGGGAGTCGGTTTGCAAACAAACCTCGCATTTTCTTGAGAAGCGAGGTTTGCAGAAGAAGGCTTGCTGGCTGCCGGAACCGGGTCGCCCTTAGCTGACCTGCTCACGTGCAACTGCCTCGCAGCGATGGCGATGACCCTGGCCCACTTTGGAGGATCTGATGATCGAGTTGAAGCGTGACGGTGATGTCTTTGTCCTGACGATGAGCGATGGCGAGAATCGCTGGAACACGACCTTTGTGCGTGCGTTCGCAAATGCGCTGGATGAGGTCGAGGCGTCGACCGGCCCTGCGGCGCTGGTCACACGTTCAGCGGACGCCAAGTTCTTCTCAAATGGCCTGGACCTCGTGTGGCAGCAGGCTGGCGAGGACCATCCTGGCGGCGATCGCAAGGTTTTCGGCCAGGAATTCATGTCGCTCGCGGGACGGCTCATTACCTTTCCAATGCCCACGGTCTGCGCAATCAACGGCCACGCGTTCGGGGCGGGACTGATGATCGCGTTAGCCCATGATGTTCGTTTTATGCGGTCCGACAGAGGCTTCGCCTGCGCCAACGAGGTGGAGTTAGGGATGGTCATACCGGACCCGGAACTCGCGCTCTTCCGGCACAAGATGTCGATGAGTGCGTTCTTTGAAACGGTTCAGTTGGCGCGCAGATGGACCGGACCGGACGCCCTTGAGGCCGGATTTGTGCAGGGAATCGGCGACCTTGATAGCCTGCTGGGCATGTCAATGCGGCGGGCTGCCGAGCTCGCGCGACTTGGTGCCAACCGTGATGTTTACCGCACGATGAAGGAGCGCATCTACGGCGCGAGTTCAGCAATTCACGGGGACCATGGTCCTGCTTACATGTTGAAGAACGGGAGTGAATTCAGCCATCGCTAGCGGCATCTTGCGGTGCCAGGTTACCGCGCGGCCGCGCAGAACTCGCGGTAGCGCTCTTAGTCCATGAAAGGCTGCCGCAAAGCAGCCCGCCAGACCGATACATGAAGGTCACGGGTACGTTACGAGCCATGAATTTCGCGTTCGCGTTGCAAGCCATCAATAGCCAGATCCTCCCGCTACCCGGCGCGTCCTGTGTTCTTTGGTCGATGTGCCGGCAGTGGAGGGTCAATAAAGAAGCGTTCTCAGGGCAAAATCTGCCGGCGTCGAATCGGTTGTCGGCTTTTCGGCGCGCAAAATGCCGTTTGTCTTCCAAAACGTGAAGTGGATCACGTTTTAGCCGCCCCAAGTCGCTACAGTTCCATACCCGGCGTCATGTATGGCCCATGTGGTCCCTTTCGAACAATTCGTTCGCTAGTGAAGAAACGGCGTCCGGGAGGGGGAGCTAGTGAAAATGAACCAAAGTAAGCGCTTGGGGGAAGAGACGGAACTGGCTACCCCGGTCGAGTTGGCACCCGGGTCTGCGATTCCCGAATACCCGGAGGACATCACGGTTGTCGGGGCCAATGTTCCTGAGCCCCTTCTAACCGGTCGCGGTCTACCCGTTGCACGGGTGGAGTTGAGCGGTGGTATCAATTTCTCTCTGAAGCATGGCAATTTGCCACTCACGATTGGGCGCGACTCCGCTTGCGATATCCAGATTCCGCTCGCTCAGGTATCACGGCAACATTGCCGCCTGAGTCTCGAACACGGCATGTTGCAGCTGACGGACTGCAGCACCAACGGCACAGTTGTTGGCGATCGCCTGCTTCACGGTGACTCGATTGCACTCGAGAAACGCACCCGGTTGACGTTCACAGACGATGTCAAAGTGACTATGTATCGCGTCGATATCGCGGTGGTCGAAGACAGTTAGTCCGCAGTCCCGCGCGCTCACCGGCACCTCTTAAGACTCTCGCGTGCTCGCCGAACTGAGGTTGGCATGGCTGGCCTGCCGCAAGCGCCTCACGCAAGCAAGGGCTCGGCATGTTAAGACCTCGTTCGTGCCCATGCAGACTACGTACTCCCGAACCCCAGGCGTTCCCGGTCGAAGAACTCGCAGGACTCATGGCCGGAAAATCCGGCGTCCAGACGAATGCAAGTTTTTGCATTCGGAAACGCTTGTCGTAGCTTAGGCAGAAGCCGTTTTTAACGTGTTCGCGTACGTATCAATACCAACAATCCGGTAAACAATAAGATGAGCGCACCCGGTCCTGGTACTGAGGTTCGCTCGATATTGGTTATATCAACCCTGATTGCCTCTAACGATCCGGAAGGGTGTTGCCAATAAAGATTGAAGGTTCTTTCATCTGCATTACCATTGTGCCAATCATCCAGAAAGAAGTCCCTGTCATCGCCAACGTATTCTGTTCTGGTCTTGCTGTTCCGCCGTATTGCAGTGACTGGTTGTGGTTATAGCCATCTCTGAGAACTGTACCCGGCGAATCAAGAATAATCTGCTCCATGCTGGTAAAAATCGTGCCAAAGTCGAAGGTCGCATTGCTAAAGTGGTCCCAGTCAGACGCGTAAAGCGGGTCCAGAACGTTCCGCGTAATGTCGAGTACATCGTCGGTTGTACCGGCCTTGGAATCTACGCCGTCACCGAATCTGTGCATCAACTCCGAAGAATCATTGTACGTAGATGACCAGTTCAATTGGCTGCCGATGGTTGTTGCTGCTGTGTGGGTTGTGAAAGTTACCGTGCCTGACCAGTCTTCTCACGATCTGTGCGTTTAGGGTGTTGCTGAATAAGGCCAGCAGAACCATAGACAAAATACTTCTCATCAAAGAATCTCCAGGGTGCTTGAGCTAAACCGCGATACTGCACGATGCAGAGCCCCGTAACTTCGTCGGTCGCAAGTCCCATGCCAACTAGTAAGTTATTGATTTCTATAAGAGACGGCGCGTGCAGATACGTTCATGTTAAATGCCTCGACAAAAATAAATGTCAAAATGACACTAGACAGGGACACCTTGCGGGTTATTGCCGACGTGACTGATCCATACATCATGCCGGGGCCCGATCGCCGCTGGGCATGACCGGATCAGGTGTTCGAATCACCCAAGGTCAGTTCGCTGAAGCTACTTCCCTGTCGTATCAACAATTTCATGTAGATAACTGTCCGACCGGGTCAGCCATTGACCCCCGCTCGTTTCAGTCAATCACGCCCCGATTGAGATAGTCCTTGTCTTATCTATTCATGAATAATCCGGGCTAACGAGCAGGCGTTGAGTACGTGCGCCGTAGATCTCGGCTGTGGTCCGCATACCGATTTGAATGTCGATGGTCCCCCCGCAAAGCACTGTGACGTCGAGCAGGAACGGAGAGGGCCTCTGCACGGCACAGCAATGCTGCGTCTTCGCCAGTTGTCCGATTCAGCGCTGGAGCGTGTCGTTTTGATCCGAGTTCATTTCACCTGTTGCGCGCGAACGACGCGTGCCAGGGACAATCACCTTCGTGAGAAAGGAAACGGCCAATGAGCGACGTGCTCTTTGATCTTAGCGACAAGGTTCTGACCATAACGCTCAACAAGCCGGACAAGCTGAATCCGGTGGGTGACACGATGACGATGCCAGCCATCGAACGCATCAAGGAAGCTGTGACCGACTCGGGCGTTGGGGCCATTGTGCTGACTGGCGCTGGGCGCGCGTTTTGTGCGGGCGGCGACGTCAGCAACATGGGGGTGCCGGATACTTATGAGGGCAGGGTTTAGCACCAGCGGCGACGCCATGAGCTGCCGTTTCTTCTTCATAACATTCCAAAGGTTACGATCGCTGCGGTCAACGGCTACGCGATGGGCGCGGGCCTCGGTCTTGCGGCGTCCTGCGACATTCGGCTCTCGTCGGACCGGGCGAAGTTTGGAACGGCTTTTGCCAATGTCGGACTTGGCGGGGACTTCGGCACTACGTGGCAACTGACCCGACTCCTCGGCGAATCGAAGGCCAAGGAATTGTTCTTCCTGACCGACATCATCGATGCAGCCGAGGCGCACCGCATTGGACTCGTGAACCGGTTGTTGCCTGAAGCGGACTTCATGGCTGATGTTCGCGCGATCGCATCGCGCATAGCGCACGGACCGATGATCAGCTACCGCTGGATGAAGGAGAATATCAATCAGTCATCACACGCGGACTTTCGCACCATGCTGGACAAAGAAGCAGTATCCCATCTGCGGTGTGGCCAGACAGAGGACCACAAAGAGGGCGTCGCGGCATTCATGGAGAAACGCGCCGCCAACTTCACGGGTCGTTAGGCGTCGTTTGCGAGTTGATTGGGTACGGCTTGATCCGTTCGAGAGACGCGGGCAGCGAGTTGATGAAAGAACAGCCCGTGAAGATTCTGTGGGTGAATCAAAGGGCGTGAAGACGGTTTGACAGACAACATGCGACAGCAGGTATTGGTCTTGTTCCTGGCCACATCGGCGCTTGATTCGCCGGTTGTGGCATGGGCCGAATACGATGGTACTGGCCGGGAGACGCATATGTCGGGTGACAGTGAGGAGCCGCCGTACAAAACCGGTCTCGCCGCCCTTCAGGCTGGTTGGCGATTGATTCAGGCGAGTCCGCTCGTTTCGCATGGATCTGGCGATAAATTCAGGACGGACTATCTCAAGTACGAGTTCTTCTTTGAGAAAATGGTACGAGGGTAGCCATTTTCTGCAGGCTTCGTTTCTGCGAGAAAATGCGAGGTTTGCTTGCAGACCGACTCCCAGGAATTGTCAGGATGACAATTTTGGGACAAGACACTGATTAACGTGGAGTCATAGCAATGGACAAGGACCAGGTCCTGCTCGGCCGCACCCAGATGGCCGAGTTCGCAGCCAGGGGTGTTTTGCGACTGGACGGCGTTGTGCCGCGAGCATTGAACGAGCGTTTTCTGCGTGACATCGGCGATGTCGCCGGGAGCGAGATTGCGAGCGTCGGCGAGCATTACGGACGCATTCAGGCATCGAGTGCCATTCCGGTTGTGCCGGCGGGCACCCCCCTCGCGGCGGCGTACCCGGGCGACAGCGCTCTGGCGTCGATTGTGGCGGTACCGGAGGTTGCGGGTGCGATCGCGAGTCTGGTCGGCAGCAATCCGTCACTTGACCACCATTTCCTCCACGTGACGTTTCCGCCGCACCTGACGGGCGGCAAGCAGATGCCGTCGCAGCACACCCATCAGGACTCAACCATCGATCCGCGCAAAGCATTTGATATGCAAATGATGTACTTCCCGCACGAGGTGACGGCAGAGATGGGTGGCACCCGATTCCTGCCGGGCAGCCACTTGCGGGTTGTGAGCGAAGCGTCGATAGCGCGGTATCAGAACATTCGAGGTCAGCAGCACGTGGTTTGTCCGGCGGGCACGTTGCTGTTCACACATATGGGAATCTGGCACGGTGGTGGCAGCAATCGGTCCGACAAGCTGCGGTACATGTTCAAGATCAGGCTTTGTCCGACCGAGCGCCAATGCCGCTTGTGGGACGACGCGGATCTCGGCCCGTCGCACTTCGAGCAGCGTCCGATCTTCTGGCGCGGCGTCGGCACTGACGTTGATCCGGTGCAGGCGATTCTGGTGAAGTCCGAGCCGTGGTTTGAAGCCGACACCGGCCGCCTTGAATACATCAACCGCATACGCTTCTGGCGTTACCTTCTGGGGGATGACAGCTTTGATGCGGACTATTGGGCAACCCGGGTCTAGAACGAGTTCGCCTGAGGGCGAGCCACTGCGGCACGCCCGCGGTGGTGCCGTCCAAAACCGCTAACCTAACGCGGTGGATGCGCGGCAACGGCCTCCTCGTTGACGTCGGTGCCCCAGCCCGGGCGGTCGGGTAGTATCAGATGCCCATCGACGATCTCTGGCGGATGGGTCACCAAATCATCCTTCCAGGGCACATCATCGATGTCGATCTCCATAATCCGAAAGTTGGGTACGGCGGCGCAGAGATGGGCGCTCATCATCGTTGACAGATGACCGTAGAAATTGTGCGGCGCAATGTTAATCTCGTGAGCATCGGCCATGCAGGCAATCTTGTATGACTGCCAGATGCCGTTCCAGGGGACATCAATGATCGCGACATCCATCGATTGATGCTCAAAGTAGGAACGAAATTCACGAATGCCATACAGGGACTCGCAGGACGCGATGGGCGAGGCGACCTTGCTGCGGATGTCGGCCATCGCTTCGGGATTGAACATGTCGAGTTCAAACCAGAGCAGATCGTATTCTGCGAGTGCGCGAATGACCTTGATGTAGCCCTCGGTCTTAAAGTTGAAGTTGAGATCGAGAAGGATGTCGGTTTCGATGCCGCCACCTTCGCGCAATGCCGCCATCTGCGCTTGCAGGTCACGCACGAGGTCACGCTCTGCGTTCAGTTCCGGGACGCCCGGTCCGTCGAGGTTGCGGCCGAATCCGGGGCTGTGAACGTGCGGTTGGTCCCCGAAGCGATACATGTTGCATTTGAGCGCTGTGAAACCGGACTCCTTGACCTCGCGACCCAGCGCCACCACGTCATCGAGACTCGTCATCGGTGCCTTGCCGATAAAGCCGGCGGTGGTGGGGTTCATTCGATAGGTGCCGCAGTGTGACCAGTAAAGGCGCAGCCGCTGTCGAATGGGTCCGCCCAGCAGCGCCGCGACGGATACTCCGAGTGCCTTGCCCTTGATGTCGAGCAGTGCATTCTCGATCGCTGCTAGTGCCTGCGCGTTGATGCCTCCCGGCGCCTGCCGTGTTACCGCATAGAGGCGCGCGAACACCGCATCGTGGGCGAGTGCATCGGCGCCGATGACGATGGGGGCAAGTTTCTCGATGACACCGGTCACGCCCTTGCTGCCATAGGACTCGTTATATTCGCTGTAACCGATGATGTCATCGTCGGTCGTGATCTTCAGAAACGAAAATACACGCCAGCCGGCGTCGGCGTGTAAGGACTCGATAGACTTGATCTTCATGCTTGCCTGTTGCCTCTCGTCATAGTTTTAATCTTTGTTTTAGTCTTTGTTATCGACGGTCCTGGCATCGTTGATGCCAAGTGCTTCTGCCATCGCGTCCTGCAGTTGCTCAAAGAGGTAGGGCTTCTGGATGAACCCGGCGAGGCCCTTCCCGGCAAAACGACTGGTGACCGATTGTTCGTTGTAACCGCTTGAAAGTACCACGCGCACACTGCTGTTCAACTGGCGCATTCGGCGAAATGTCTCTTCGCCGTCCATGTGTGGCGTCGTCAGATCAAGCAGAGCCAGTCTGATTTCACTCTCGAGTGACGCGAAAATAGCCATGGCTTCGTTGCCATCCTGGGCCTGCATCACCTGAAAGCCCATGCGCTCAAGCATGCGACGACCGATGGTGAGCACCGATTCTTCGTCGTCGAGGATAAGGACAGTTCCACCGCCGGTGATCAATGACGCCTCGGTGCCACTGGTCGCGCTGATCACATCGTCGGACATCCCGCTACCCGTATCAGCGACCTCCATGTAGACATAAGCGCCCTCCTCCAATGCCAGGTCGGTGAGCATGGAGTCGAGGCATTCGCGGTCACAGGTCATCGCGCCGGTCGTCACGGGGACCACGCCACTGCACTCCTCGATCGCTTCAGAGGCATTGATGGCGAGGTTCATCAGAATCTGGCGCAATTGGGCGGCATCGGCCTCCACGGGCGGCAAGCCGCTCGTGAGCTTGAGTTTGAGCACACAGTTCTTCGAAACTGACATCTCCAGCAGTCGGGTCACGTCCTCACTAAGCAGCGAGACATCGAGAGGCTCCATCATGAACAGACCCTGGCCCGAGTAAGCTAGCATCTGGTTAGTCAGTTCGGGGGCTTGCTGGGCACCCTGCATGACGGACTGCAGCAGCGGGCGAATTGGATGCGTGTTGGAAAGTTCCAGCATCGCGAGGTCAGCGTGGCCGAGGATGCTGGTGAGTACATTGTTGAAGTCGTAAGCGATACCACCGGCGAGTACGCCGAGGCTCTCTAACTTTTGCGTGTGTCGCAGTTGCTCATCCAGACGTTGGCGTTCCGATTCTGTCGGTGAATCGTGACGAGATGAGCGCAGGTCAGGGTGAGTGGCTGCAGAAACTCGACGTCGCTGTCGTCATAGCCACCGGGTTTGTTGGCGATGCCAACCATGCCAACCATCTGGTTATTGTAGTGGAACGGCAAACCAAGGAACGCGTTGAGGGGCGGATGGCGCCCCGGGACGCCCCCCCTCCGTGAATCATTGGGCGCGTCGTTGGCAATTACGGCTTCCCTCGTTGTCAAGACTTTGCCGAAGAGCGATTCCAGATTGAAGAACTCAAGGCCCTCGGGCGCATTTCGGGCGTAGAAGTCGCGAGTCTCGGCATTCCAGGTGATGTTGGTTATGGCGTGGGTTTTGAGGAAGGGTTCTCCGCGGTCGTTGGGTGGGACCTCGCCGATGACGCCATACTCGCTGCCTGTGGCTTCGAGGAGTTCGTCGAGCAGCACGTTGAACGAATCTGCAGGCTTCTGGGCGACGTTAAAGCGCAGATGTGCCGAGGAGATTGAAGTCGGCAGGCTCCGGTAACGGGCCGCGTCCTGCTCTTGTACTTTCTGCGTAGCTCGTAGCTTATCCTCCGCCAACAACTGCGCTGTGATATCAGTGTGTGCATCCAGCATGCGTACGGCGTTGCCCGCGTCATCCCGGATGGCGAGGCCGCGACACCGCACCCAGACGGTCGACCCGTCTGCGTGTAGGTAGCGCACGCTCTGATCGTATGGGTGCGACGGGTCTGCGCAGTGCTTTTTGAAGTTGTCGAGCGCTATGGCAAGATCATCCTGGTTAATCACGTCCTGCCATTCAGAAGGGGTGTGCTCGCGACTTGTCGGATCGTAACCGAGGGTCTCCCAGAAACGCGGACTCATCCGCTCGTTCTCAGGTTGCTCGAGATCCCAGTAGCAGATGCCATCAAGCGACCCTGACTGCAGAAACTCGAAGATGGCAGGTTTTTTTTCAACCTGATCGTAGAGTTCAACTTTCAGATAGTTGTCGCCGGGCATGCCTCACTCCAATCGCGTTTCGGGCCAGCAGGCCGCTTTTCAGCACCCTTTCATGGAACTAAAGCAAGGTAGTGCGGTGTTCCCTGCGCGACAACGCGGTGATCCGCCACCGTGAGATGCTGCTAGTGTACTACCGCTCTGGTTCCCGTTCTCTTCAAGATTGTTGGTCAGGTGTATGCTGAACGGGTGTGATGTGAGCTGCTTCTGTAAGCTCTTTTCCGCATGCGTCTTTTCTGCGAGAACATGCGAGGTTCGTTTGCAAACCGACTCCCAAGAATTGTCAGGATGACAATTCTTGGGACGGGAACGAGTTCACCCGGGTCACCCCTCAGCGCCAGCGTGGGGAGGGCGGGGGCGTCTTGCCTACGGCAGCACCAACAATCAACGGCTTGAAATGGCAGGAAAACAAGGGGTGAATCATGGCAGGAAGACTGGAAGGCAAGGTGGCGATCATTACAGGTGGGGCGTCCGGTATGGGGCTTGGCACTGTGCGCCGTTTTCTTGAGGAAGGCGCGCGCGTCGTCATCGGTGATGTACAAGATGAGCCCGGCGAACGGCTGGTCGCTGAGCTGGGACCGAATGTGCGATATCAGACTGCCGACGTAAGCAAAGAGGCCGAGGTCGAGGTCCTGGTTGACCGCGCAGTGGCCGAGTTTGGGCGGCTGGACTGCATGTTTAACAATGCGGGTTTCGGCGGGGTTGCGGGCGAGTTGGAGACCCTGGAGCTTGCTGATTTCTATCGATACACGGTGGACGTGCTGTTCACGGGCGTGCTCGCCGGCATAAAGCACGCGTCTCGGGTTATGAAGGCGCAGGGCGAAGGAGGCAGCATCATCAATACCGCGTCTGTCGCCGGACTGCGCGGTGGCTGGGGGCCCCATGTTTACAGTGCCATGAAAGCGGCAGTAATCAACCTCAGCAAGTCAACGGCGCTGGAGTTGGGCCCAGACAACATCCGGGTCAACGCGATATGCCCCGGCTTCATCGCGACGGCGATCTTTGCCGGTCAGGCGAACATGAGCTGGGACCAGCGCATGCAGTTCATCGCAGAACTCGAAGAGACCGAATCGATGAGTACGCCGATTGATCGTGCCGGCAAGGGTGTCGACATCGGCAACATGGCGCTCTTTCTTGCGAGCGATGAATCGACGTTCATTACTGGCCAACGTTTTGTCGTCGACGGTGGCCTGACAGCAGGTACGCGACGTGTCGTAACCGGTGAGCCGAGTCGCTTTCAGGCGATACTGGAGCGGATTCAGGAGCAGGATTGACGCGTGATCTCACGTCCCGGGGCTGCCCGCCCGGCACCTGGGGTCAGGCTGTTCTGCTGCCTTTGTGTTTGCGCGCGACTGAGTCGCGCGCTTCATCCAGAATGACCATCTTGTCGTCAGCGGCCCACGGGACGGGGTTGGCGGCATAGCCCTTGTTCGGCAGGAAGGCATCGAAGCGAAGTCCCCTTACCACCTCGATGCTGGCGAGTCCGGCATCAACCATCAGCGGATGACTCACCGCAGCGTTCCACGGTTTGTCTTTGAGGGGTCGCCGGACCCAGGAGGTCGCCAGAAAGCAGGTACTTCCTGCCAGGTCGCCTCAAGAGATAGCCTGGGGTGTGCCCGGCAGGTGGACAGGCTTGATGTTAGTCAGGAACCGCCGTGCAACGGGCACGGGTTTAAAGTCGACGCCCTTGACCGCCGGTTTCAAGTACGCAAAGTCGAGCGCGGCAACCAGTGCTTCGTGCCCCACCGGGCCGCGATCTTCTCACACACGGGCGAGGTCTCCGGAGCGTGGGTAAACATGGTGCGCAATGCCGCCCAGACCGTCGAAGAATTCGCTGTGCAGGTCATAGAAGCGCTTGTAGTCCGGGCCGTGGAAGAGGACGTTGCCGGCCTTGTGCGTCAGAAAGTAGGCGTAGCGCTTTCCGGGATTGATGCGCTCTTTGACTTCTTTGGCGGCTGGATTGGTCGCGCTGATGCGGCAAAGCGCTGGGTCCAGTTGATCGTACTCGACGAGCCACTTGGGGGACCAGGACATACGGTGCACCCCGGGGGACGGGGGAGCTAGAGAGCGACCCAGGAGGTCATATCTCTCCCGCCCGATGGTGACACGCCCGCCCAAAGCGCACATTGATCGAGCTCGCCAATAGACGCAATAATTGCGCCAAACTCAAAGCGTGCGAGCTGAGGCGGCGGCGCACCGCGGGATGCAATCGGATCGCCAGTGCCGCGTCACGGCTCGTGTAAGATACCCCGCTTTCGTCCACGAGCGGGCCGATCAGACGCGCGTGCGGCAGGTCAGCGAGACCCGATTTCGCAAGATGACTCTACGACTGCTCAGCACGGGTGAACCCGGAACCCTCGCCATCTATTGGCGGTTTTACTGGCCGCTTGCGTTGACTGGCGCTGCCATGGTGCTCGCGGGTCAGTTTCAAAATGGCATCCTCGCGCGATATCCGGAGGCGGTCACTGAACTCGCGATCTTTGCGCTTGCCGGCGGGTTGTTCGGCCTTTTCCATGCGGCCGTTAACTTTGTGTCGCAGATGTCGAACGTCTACGCGCGCTCGCGGCATGGGCTTGTCACGTGTCTCACGTTTGTACTCCTTGCTTCAGGCGTTCTGTCGATCGGCATGGCAGCGCTCGCGTTCACGCGGGTTGGGCCGTGGTTCATCGGGGTCGTCTACGACGTCGATGTTGTTGTAATTGCACGGATTGTCGACTACCTCCAGCTTTTCATTCCGCTCATGCTGATCGACGGAATCCGCCAGTTCCTTGTCGGGCTGCTGGTGCAGAATCGGCTGACCGGCCAGGTAACGATCCTCAATCTGGTGCAGATGGGAACGATGATCGCCGCGCTCCTGGCCGGTTTCTCGCTCGATTTGTCGGCGCCCCACGTGTTGGTCGGTGCCCAGATCCTGTCTGCGTGCACGCACCTGGCGGGCTTGCTGTACGTCGTTAACCGCAACTACCGGATGCCGGGTGAACCTGAGCACGAAAGTGTGGGGCTGCGGGAACTCTTCGGCTTTTTCCTGCCGGTCGCGACGACGGGCATCATGTTTGCGATATCGCGGCCGGTACTCTATGCGCTGATCGCGAGAACGCCGGACGCGATCATTAGTATTGCGGCGCTCCGGGTCGGCTTCGATCTCGCGAGTCTGTTCCAGATGACTGCCAATCAGTTCCGCCATTTTTTCGTGACCTTTGGGGCTGGCGAACTCCCGTCGAAGCGTTTGTTCATGCTGCTGATCGGCGCAGGGATCATCGGCGTCATGCTGCTGGTGGTGGCGACACCCGTGTCCCGGTTTTTACTTGCTGACCTGATTGGTATCGAAGGTCGGGTGTTGGCCTTTGCGCGTGAGGTGCTCTTGCTCATGAGCCTGCTGCCCGCTCTCATATTGTGGCGCAACTATTACCATGGTCTGCTGATGGTGGCGCGCAAGACGTCCGGGATGGCGCTGGGTGGGATCATTCGCGTGGTTGGCATCTACGTTGTCGGGCAAGCGCTATTGCTCGTTGAAGCACTCGATCACAGGACTGCCACGTTGATTCTGCTCATGGGCTTTCTGCTTGAGGCAGTGGTCGTGACCCTCGTGTACAGGGGTATTGCACGCAGTATCATCTCATCTCGGCTGGTCTGATTCGCGGGATCTTGTGAGGCGATCGGCAGACGGTGCTCTGACCAATTCTTGGCCAAAAATTGTCTCCTAAGAGTTCATGGGAGTCGGTTAGAAAGCAAACCTGGCTAGTTCTTCGGGTTGACCGGCAAACCCGTGTGCTGGGTGCGAAAGGCGCGGCCTCGCCCCGCGCTTTTTGCCGGCACCTTGTTGCCACTTTTGGCCGATGGGCGATTGATGCGGGGGATAAGGTGATGCTTGCCGTTCCCGATCAAATCAGTGCGACCCATCGTGCGCAGGGTGCGCCGCAGCAAAGGCCAGTTGTCAGGATCGTGGTACCGCAGAAACGCCTTGTGCAACCGGCGCTGGCGGGTGCCCTTCACCTGAACGACATTCAGATTGTCACGGCCGACGCGACGCAGTGGGTTATGGCCGGAGTGATACATGGCGGTTGCTGTTGCCATCGGCGACGGATAGAAGTTCTGCACCTGGTCTGCACGAAAGCCGTTAGCCTTCAGCCAGAGCGCGAGATTCAACATGTCATCATCGGTCGTGCCCGGATGTCCGGCGATGAAATACGGGATCAGGTATTGCTTCTTGCCCGCCTCCTTTGAGTATTTATCGAAGAGCGCTTTGAACTCATCATACGAGCCGATGCCCGGTTTCATCATGTGAGCGAGCGGGCCGCTTTCGGTGTGCTCGGGCGCGATCTTGAGATAGCCGCCAACGTGTTCGGTGACGAGTTCCTTCACGTACTCCGGTGTCTGCACTGCAAGGTCGTAACGCAGGCCAGAGGCGATTAGCACTTTTTTGACACCGTCAACGGCACGCGCCTTCCGGTACAGCGAGATCAGCGGCGTTTGATCTGTATCGAGGTTCTTGCAGATGGTCGGGTGCACGCACGACAGGCGTTTGCACGCGGCTTCGGTTTCCCGGTCTTTGCAGGCAAGCCGCCACATATTTGCCGTGGGTCCGCCGAGGTCTGATATCACACCGGTGAACCCTGGCGTCTTGTCCCGGATCTCGCCGATCTCGGCGATGATCGAGTCTTCCGAGCGGCTCTGGATGATCCGGCCCTCGTGCTCGGTAATCGAGCAAAAAGTACAACCGCCAAAACAGCCGCGCATGATGTTGACCGAGAAGCGGATCATCTCCCACGCTGGAATACGGGCATCGCCATAGCCCGGATGTGGTACCCGTTGGTACGGCAAACCGAAAACCCGATCCATCTCGTCGGTCTCGAGCGGAATGGGCGGCGGATTTAACCAGACGTGGCGATCGCCGTGAGCCTGCATGAGCGGGCGCGCGTTGCCGGGGTTGGTCTCCCGATGTAGCAGCCGCGACGCATGGGCGTAGAGTGCGTCGTCGTCGCGTACCGCTTCATAGGATGGCAACCGGATGTATTGGCTTGCCGTGTCACGTGGGCTGACCAGGCGTACCGCGTCGTCGGTCTTGTCTTCCGGCAACATGCTCTCATCGATCATGGAGCCGTCCGTGGGCGGCTCATTGACGATGAAGGCGCTGCCACGAATATCACGAATCGATGCGACTGACTCGCCTTCTGCGAGGCGATGGCTGAGTTCGACGACCGCGCGTTCGGCGTTGCCGTAGAGCAGGATGTCCGCCCTCGCGTCGAGGAGAATAGAGCGCCGGACTTTCTCGCTCCAGTAGTCAAAGTGGGCGATGCGCCGCAGGCTCGCTTCGATACTGCCGATTACGATCGGCACGTCGTTGTAGGCCTCGCGGCATCGTTGTGAGTAGACGATTACGGAACGGTCCGGGCGCTTGCCGGCTACGTTGCCCGGTGTATAGGCGTCGTCGCTGCGGATCCGCTTGTCCGCGGTATAGCGGTTGATCATCGAGTCCATGTTGCCGGCGGCAACGCCGAACCAGAGATTGGGCTTGCCGAGCGTGCGGAACGCGTCTTTTGACGTCCAGTCGGGCTGCGCGATGATGCCTACGCGAAAACCCTGCGCCTCAAGGACCCGGCCGATCACGGCCATGCCGAAGCTCGGGTGATCCACGTAGGCGTCACCCGTAACGATGATGATGTCACAACTGTCCCACCCAAGCGCATCCATATCCTGGCGGCTGGTCGGCAGAAACGGCGCGATGCCGAAGCACTCAGCCCAGTAGGGCCGGTAGTCAAAGAGTTTGCGGTCGGGTTTGAATTGCATCCCTGGCGTCCTGTCTGGCTAACGATTAGTCGTCAATTTTCGACTGCTGCTATTCATGGCTCGCTTAAGCGAACGTGAAATCATGGCTCGCCAAGCGAATGTGACATCCATGAATCGGACTAACACGCGGCTTTTTCAGCGGCCTTTCATGGAACTAAAGCAAGGTGCCGCGGTGTTCCCTGCGCGTCAGCGCGGTGATCCGGCGCCGCGAGATGCTGCTAGGCGCGAGCGGATTCGAGGACGGTCGACAGTTGCCGGTCGGTAAATTTCTGTAATTTGGTCATGTAACCCGCCCGGAGGTGATCGCGCCCCGCAGCGGTCATCTTGTCGAACCAGTCGTCCTCGCCGAGGATCTCGCCGAGACGCGGTGGATTACGGTGCAACATCTGCACGTCCACCTTCTTGGGCTCGAGACTGCGCAGGATGCCGCGGTTGAAATGGCTGTGTAGCGTGACGCGGTCACCTGGCTCCGTGCGATCACCTTGCCAGTGCCAAACACCGTGCGTGAAGTAGACGACGGAGCCTTTGGGCATTTCAATTGCGATGCCTCTGTCCTTTGCCTCTTCGATCTCGTCCTTGTGGGGTTCGCGGCGCATCTTGTGACTGCCGGGAACAAGGTAGGTGGGACCCGAGGCAATCGTCCAGTCTTCGAGGGCCCAAACGCCGACGCCGGTCATGGCGAATTCAGGATACGGTTCGGGCACCTGGGAGTAGTCTGTGTGCAACGGAATGCCGCCTGGCCCGGGGCCGCGTTTGATGGAACTGATGGACCCGACCACTGCGCCGCGACCGAGGGATGCATCGACCAGGGTCATCAGTTGGGGGTTCGGCACAATGCGTTCGAACTCGATGCCGTGGTAGAGCATCCACTGCAGCGAATAACTCTGGTGTGGCAGCAGTGCGCGCAGGGTGGCGGCGCGAACTTCATCGGCGAACCCGGGCGAGATCGCTCGCTCGATGACGGTGTAGCCCTGCGTCTCCATCTCGATGAGGTGTCGGGTCAGTCCCTGCCGTTCCGCGCGATGCGCGATGTCTGGATTCTCAACCGTGCGACGGGCAAGGTGATCGTGGAGCAGTTGGGCAAAATGAGTGGCCGTGCCCTCGGTCCGATCCGTGTAACGGAGGCAGTCGTCGCCGAACCATTGTGAGGTCTCGCGCCAGGCGGCTTCGAGGAAGCCGGGTGCCTGCGCACCGACGGTCTGAGCCATCTGCAGCGCAGCCTGATAGTCACCCTCGATGACACGCTGGGCGCCCGGCGTAAACTCGCGGCTTGTCGTGACGCCGTCGTCACCGACATTGACGGCGAAGGTTGCGACATCGTCCGGAAATTCGAGGTGCGGTGGCGCGTCAGTGAGTCGCGCGGAGATAGACAATCCGGACGGTTTCTTCCTGGAGGCACTCAGCGCCTCTTCGAGGAATCGGCGTCCTTCGTCCAGCCAGTCATCAGACAGGTACTCAACGTGATGTGGCAACGTGTGCATGGGGCGTGCTCAGCTAGCGTGCAGTGGACCGCCAAGTATACAACGTCACTGGTGCCCGCGGGGTGTTGATCACCTGCAATCGTGCGTCTCCGTTAAGTTTGCGCGGTGTGGGCCGTGTCACTCTCACCGAACTCGGACGGAACGCGCACAGACCCGCCCGCCGCGGGTGGGGACAACGTAGCGGCCCTCGCGATATTCTGCGGCCGTTGCCGTCGAATCCCGAGTTCAGGCCTGCTTTTCTCGGGGTTTCGCGGAAATAGGTCGTCATCGTGGGGGTGTGTTAGTGTCGGTCGACCGTCGAATAACAAGACAAGAAAGCATGACTGAACAAGCTGTAGCCCAAGAAAATTCCGCCGCCGAGACTTCTGCCGCCGAGACCAAGCCCCTGTCGCGATGGGTGATGGCATCCTACGGTGCACCGGCGATGCCGCTTTCGCTCTCTGGCTTGCCGATCGCGGTCTACCTGCCAGTGATCTATGCCGACCCGGATGGCTTCGGCTTGTCTCTCGCCGTCGTTGGCATACTAATTACGCTCTCTCGTTTCACCGACGTCATTACTGATCCACTGATTGGATTTCTGTCGGACAGGCTGCGCACGAAGTGGGGACGCCGCAAACCATTCGTCCTTCTCGGGACGCCAATCTACGCTGCGGGTATGTGGCTGCTCTTCATCGGTCCCGACGAGTTCGGCATGATGTCTTTCATGAGCTGGACGTTTTCGTCCGGGTACGTGTGGATGTTCTTCTCGATGGTGCTTTTGTACCTCGGCGCGACCATCAAGGACCTGCCCTACAGCGCCTGGGGGGCGGAGCTTTCCAGCAATTACAATGAGCGGACGCTCATCATGAGCTGGAAGGAGGGATTCGGCGTTGCCGGATCCCTGGCATCGGCCTTTATTCCTGCGGTCATCCTGATCTTTGGTTTCACCAAGCCGACGGACGCGGTCTACGTGCTGGTCGTGGGTATGTGCATTCTCATGCCGCTCTTTGTCATGAATGCGCTGATCGCCGTGCCGGAGCGGAGAATCATCGAGTCGTCACCCGAGAAACTGCCCCTCATGCAGGGCCTCAAGGTCGTGTTGAAGAACAAGCCATTCGTGCTGTTGATCATCATCTTTGCGTTCTCCAGCATGGGCGCAGCCATGACCAATAGTCTTTCGTTCTTCTTTGTGAAGCACGTGCTGGTCGCCGGTGAACTGTACGGGCTCTACCTTGCCCCCTATTTTCTCTGTCAGATCGCGGCGATTCCGCTCTGGTTCAAGTTGTCCCGCAAGATTGGCAAACATCGCGCAACGATGTGCGCTATCGGTTGGTATGCAATCTGGTCGTCGTTCATACCGATCATTGCGATTGCGCCCGCCGAGTGGTTTACGCCGTTTGAAATTCCCCGCGTGCTGTCATTCCTGCCGGCCGAGAATCACAAGTTTGTTGTCGACTATTTCGAGGGCATTGATACCGGCAAGTTTCTCTTCTTTATCTTCGTGATGTGCTTCAAGGGTTCGTCCATAGGCGCGCTGTCCGCGCTGCCGTTTGCCATGGCGGCAGACGTCATCGATGTGGACACCGCAACGACGGGGAAACGCCGCGCCGGTGTCTACTTCTCAATCTGGTCGATGGTGCGCAAGGGTACGTACGCCCTTGGCGTTACGATCGGACTCAGCCTTGCGGTCGCGTTTGGATTTGATTCCCTGGCCGACCCGAAGAGCGGCACGAATTCGGAGTTCACGCTCCTTATGGTGGCGTGCATCTACTCGGTCATTCCTGCGCTCTTCAAGTTTGTCGGCATGCCCCTGCTCTGGAGCTATCCGCTCACCGAGGCACGGGTCAGAGAGGTTCAGGAGAAGATCGCGCCAGCGGCGGCACCGGCACCTGCCGGGTGATTTCAATTATTCGGACTTAAGCTGGCGTCGGGGATTCCTCGCGCCAGACCGAGATGCCCGCGCCCGGCCCCGTCAGCCACTGCCAATGCAGGTCATCTCGAGCTTGCCGGTCTGGCCGGACAGCTCCTTGAATGTGACGTCTGTGCGCCCCGCGCTCAACCCGGTTGTCGATGTCGACGGCCCTGGGGAAAGAGCGAAAATGACAGCCAGAAATGACAAGCAAGCGAAGAGGACAGATATGAGAATGATCAGCAAGACCGAGAGGGCGATGTTTGCGGCAACGGTTGTGTTGTTGCTGCTCTCGACCGGGTGCGCAATGACCCCGGCACGGCATCCGGCGGTCAGTGAGCTTGAGCAGATGCACCAGCGCCTCGGGATTGACCCGCAGCTTATCGCTGGCCGTGCCCTTCCCCAATTCGCCGTGCCGCAGACTCTGGTCGACGCCGGGACCGACCTGTATGGGCGCGACCAACAGATGACGCCACAAACGCTCGGCGCATGGCGGGCGATGCTGGACGCCGCCGCCGCGGACGACATCCAACTGCTCCTTGTGTCCGCGTTCAGGACACTTGAGTATCAGGCCCGGATCAT
>Ga0115002_10000653_pt1 | contig 48511 bp, 43 predicted proteins | sample ArcticOcean_MG_C_8_FD_89576 | JGI IMG/M metagenome (GOLD analysis project Ga0115002, IMG submission 89576) | Marine microbial communities from western Arctic Ocean - ArcticOcean_MG_CB11_86 | ecosystem: Environmental > Aquatic > Marine > Oceanic | place: Arctic Ocean: Canada Basin | collected... | reverse complement strand
GTTGATTACTCTTCATCAAATGAAAAACCCAGTTGATCTTTCGACCTACTGGGCTCTTCGTACTAGACAAGCTTATATTGCTATATTCTTATCTAGTAATATATAATTTATCGTAATTTATGAATCTAAGCAACTGATTCTTTAATCTATTTTTCCCAGGGATGAAAGTAGATCTTCTCTATCAAAACTAATAACTATCAATTCCATTAGATAGGGAGGCAATGTTAAAATTCTATTCTTTGACTAAATTTTTTATTCTTTCGTAACTATCAGAAGTGCCAAAGAAAGTTAACTTATCATTTGCTTCTATTACTAACGAGCCTTTTGGAATTATTTCTTCCTCTTTTCTTTGCACAGAAACTAGGACTGATTGACTAGGAAGTTTTAAACTCGCTAGTTGTTTATTAATTACTGTTGAATTAATTGGAACTGTAATTTCATAAAACTTATTTGCTGTTGTTTTAATCTTATTCGGCATTGGTAAGCTCGGTTTTGTAATAAGATATGCTGCTGATACATGTGATTTTGAAAAAATTGCCAAAAATTCATTTTCTGAATTAAAAACAGGTATTCTATCGTATCCAAATTTAACCATCTGTAATACTACATCTGCAACAGTATCGTCTTCATACACTTTAAATGGAATTGATATAAGATATGGCGTTAGTGAATTTGTATCTTCTCCAGATTGTATAGAGCTTAACGAGATCATGCCTTTAAATTCGTTTTGATCAACAACAGCTGTACCTAATATTTTTAACTCTTGTAAAAATTGAATAGCTTCATTACTTGGTGTAGATTCATCAAGAGTATTAATATCATATTCAGCAACTTGTCTTATAAGTACGCTCTGTAAAATATCAACAGTCTGAAAAGAACGTAACTCCTTGCCTTTTTGAAGTATTGGCCATTCGTACATTCCGTATTTTATATATCTTTCAGAAACGATTGTAGAAATGATCGAACCAAACATAAGTGGTACAACTAAACCGTAATCACCAGTTATTTCAAATACCATAATGATGGATGTCATAGGTGCTCTTGATACACCTGAAAATAAAGACGCCATTCCAACAATAGCCAAAGCACCTGGAGTTATAGTTGGAAATAGATTTGTATTCTGAAAGATATCATAAAATACTGCTCCTAGTAAAGCACCGATAAGCAATGAAGGCATCATAGCTCCAACTGGTAAGTTGGAGCCAATTGAAAGTGTTGTTAAAAAGAACCTGGAAATAAGTAATATTAATAAAGACCAAAAAGTCATCGATATACTCTTACCATTAATTAAATCACTTAATAGATTCTCTCCTGTACCAAAACTTTCTGGAATGAAATATATACTTATTGCAAAAATAATTCCAAGAATGATTGAATTGTAAGGTTTTACAATTTGTTTTTTAAAAAAACTAGAACTATTTGAAGTTAATTGTATAAAAAATCCAGCCAAAAGACCTGCAAATATTGCAAGGATAAAATATCCTACTAGTTCTGAAGATGTGTTCAATTGGTGTTCAGGTGCAGTAAGAATCCCGACATTAAATCCAAAATTTTTTGCTATCACTGCTGCTGAAACTGAGGAAACAACAACAACACTTAAATGTTTTATAGAGAGTTGTTTGAAAATGACCTCCATAGCAAATAAAATCCCAGCTAGTGGTGCGTTGAAACTAGCCCCAATTGCAGCACTTACACCTGCACCAGTGAATGATTTTCTTTCATCTTCTGTTAAATTAAATAATTTTGATATTTTAGAACCTATAGAACCCCCTATGTGTACTAATGGCCCTTCTTTGCCACCAGGCACCCCAATACCAAGAAGTAAAGATGTTGCTAGTGTTTTCACAAGAGATACCCTACCTTTTAGATTTGCATCTTCAATGTTTACAAGTTCAATTACCTCTGATGTTCCATCCCCTTTTGCTTCTGGAAATTTTTTTAATAAAAAATTTGATAAAACCAATGCTATAGGTATCAAGATAAATAGATTTAAAGTACCTACTCTATGAGAAACTTCCTCCCAAAAAAGTGTTAAATTATCTAAAACAATAACAAAAACTCCAACTAAGAGGCCGATAACTAATGCAATTAAAACAAGTGATATTTGAGGAGATATTGTTGATACGTAATTTTTTATTTTATTCAACATCAAGAAAATACTAGTTATTCTATTTATTAATTGATATAAAATTGTTTAATAAAATACTCCATTCTGATAAATATATATATATAGATTCTTGCAAGATTATTTAAAACTTACTGTGATTTTTCATAGTACGTTTTTTTATTTCTTAAATTATGATTCAGGGTTAGTATCCCCCTGTAATGCCAGCACTAGATAAGAGGGTTCCCATCCTGGAGAAACCCCTTATCAAAATAGACTACTTAAATTCCTTATGCAAAAGTAGTCTGCCAAAATACTAGCGATAATATTGGAATATGGAGATATTTATCCTCGAGAGACCTGCTGTCTCTCACTATTTATGCAGGAGTTTCACCTTCATTGAAATCTACAAATAATCTACCTGCAGAAATAGGACCCATGTAAGCAATTGTTTCACCGTCAAAAAGATCTCTCTGTGATCCAAGATCAAGTACACCTTGTAATTTAGATAATGCAGCATTCATATGCTCCTGACTGTCCCAGACGTTCCAGCTTATTAAGGTATCCTCATCAAATGAGGCCCCAGTTATTTGAAGTCCTTCAGATTCATCATAAATTGGTTCAACATTTTCTTTTAGATTATCTAAGGCTGCTTCAGTATCTTTTGCAACACCTATAACAAGTCTCATATAACCTGCTTTTTTTTCATCCATCCCAATACTCTGATAAACTTTTCCGAACACAGCATCACCCTCAAATATTTGTGGGGGAGCTGCAAAGAATTGTGCAGCTTCAGCCATTGTCTTTTGAAATTTATCATCTTGAGAATAAACAGATTCTTTACTTTCCCAAGCTGCCATATTTAAGACTGAATTTTTTCCAGTACTATTAGAAGTTAAAGAAATTAACCCTGGAGTTCCAGAGAGGTTCGGGAATACTATGTCCTTAACAAAGGACTCATAATCTTCTTTTGCGCCTTCGTTTAACGCAGGTATTGTTATTCTAAAAAACATATTTTTTTTCCTTTATTTTATAGGTTAATGCTAAGTTTTTTAAAATTATAAAATATAAGCGTAATAAGAAAAAAAGGGAGAGTCTTATACCCTCTCCCTTTTTACTGCAGAAACAACCTCAAAGAGTCCAGCGAGGTGTTTCTATAAACAACTATACAAAGAAGATTAAATTACTGAAGAATTGATTATAATGGAAATAACTTGTCGAGTACTTTATCTAATTCAGGAAGTGATCTAACAATATTCTTTCCTTCTCCTAATAATCCCCAGCAAAAATTATTTGGAAAGAATACATTATTAGCATTAATCCCAATAACTTTTTTATTTGATGCTACTGCAAATCCAATTTCTGCTGCAGTCCCAGAATCAATATCTCTACCAGTAAGTAGTGCGACAACTCCGTCACTAGCCTCGAGAGCTACTTTGTCATCCAAGTAAACCTTGGATCTCATTTCTAACGTGAACTCCCCTTCTAAAATTCCAGCATCCCTATGAGGAAGGAATGTAGTGTGGTCCTTCCCTTCTATAAGTGCGGCAATTTTTTCAAGATAGTCTCTCTCATGGTCATCAAAAAGAGGCCCAGCTATATAAATGTATGCCATTACTACACATTACCATAAACTATTAAGGGTAGTTTGTATAATTTTATGTAACTAAACAATAACGTATGATAAAAAAAATACATATTGTTTATTTTGAAAAGCTCCATTTCCATAGAGACTCTACAAACATCCAAAATATTGAAATACCTACAAAAATACTCAGCAGCCATATCATTGTCCAAATAAATTCTGTTTGATTCATCTCAATGAGAATAGTTTTTCACTAAGACAAAAAATTCATAGAAAATTTACTACGAATTTTTTAATATGAATTTAATGATATGGCATAATTAGTCATGAAAAAATTCTTAGTATTATCACTAATAATTACATCCTGTGGGAGTGGAGAAGCTCTAAAGGGAGAGTCTCTACCACCTACTCTTGAAATCCTTTTAGAACATCCTACAAATAAATGTCTAAACAAAGTTTTAGATAGATTCGTAGATGTTTTTGGGGTTTATATAATATCTACGTCTGAAATCCCCGATGAGTACATATTACATTCAGCCAATATACTGGCCCAATTTATTGATAATGATGAGGATGGTACTCCAGATGATCAAAATGTATTAACTTTCTTACAAGAAGAAAAATTTGTTGTACCAGTTTGGAATGAAAAGCTTAGAGAAGAGGTCTTTGAGAGTCTTGACTGGGATAATTGCTCAGCGAGTTTTGCAGCGTCTATGTATTACGGAGATGATGAATGGGCAATTGGTGGTATAGAGTCTGCCGGTTCTTGGGATACAAACCTAGAGGAGATATGGCATATTGTTTCAACAGGTTGGTATGCGTCATATCCAGAATATTTTGGAGACGGAGATAGTAAGTTGTTAGAAGCAATGGATAAAGCAAGGGGTGGCAAATTCTTAAAGATTCCAGAAGAGTATCCTCCAGAAGCTTGGTATGCATATTATGACGATACGTGTGATTATTATTGTCAATCACATGAGTATTTCTATTGGATTTTAATGAGCAATATAGATGCGCTTGACCCGTCCTTAACAAGTAAGTGCAGAGATAGTAAAGATGAGTGGCCCATTTGTAATAAAAAAGAATTGGAAGAAATAGATTCTCTTGCATTTGAATTATTAAATAATTATGGCTTTAATTTCCCTACAAAAATCCCGGACGGTTCTTATAAAGGAAAACCTATTTCTATAAACAATCAAGCTTTCGGATCTTCATCTGAAAGCAGTCAAGAAAGAGACCCGGAATCTCAAATTTTAAATGGTGGGGTAATTGAAGATGAATCTTTTGATTCTTTTACAAGATATATAGATGTAGCAGGTCTACGAATTTTTGTTCTCCCAGAAGTTTCAAGTGAGTTTATATCTAAAGTTGCTGAAGTGTACGGTCTAATGTTTGAAGAAAATGAATATTTTGATGAAACTCTTCGAAATAGATATCTCAAAAGAACTGAAGAAGATTTTGCTTTCCAGAGAATTGGATATCTAGGACCTGAAAATTATGGGTTAGATTCTGAAAATCCAAAGGTAAGTTGCTGCCCTGGAAAAAATTATGAAGATAATCATGTAGATTATATTTGGGAATATCCTGGTGCTGATGCAGATCTACAAATACGTGAAATTGTAGAACACCTATTGCATACAGTGACAAGTGTTGGTTTCGCTCTAGAATTTCCCGAATGGAATTGGTTATATATAAACTCTGAAATTCATTTAGCTATGAATGAAGCCGTTGAGAAAAATATTTATGACATTTCAAGCTATGAAGAAATCAAAAATCGAGGAAATATTACAGCTTTTAATCGCATAACTGTCCAAGAGTTTGCTTTTTGGGTAATCGTAACTGAATGGGGATATGCAGACATCTTCAATCTCCCTAACGAAGAATTTAGTATTGGTACTTCTAGTGATTTAAAAGAACAACTACCTTTATCTCATAAATTATACGAAGATACAATTAAAAAGATTCTTACACCTCCGGATAAAAACTATTTAAGGTCCCTGTTCAAATAAAATCTCCTGTTGAATCTTGTTCACAGTAATATTAATAACTGGAACTGTCTTTTAAAGAATTAGCGTTGCAACGCTATAGGTTTCAAGCAGTAAAGAGAGGCCCTTTCAGTCTCTCTTTTTCTGTTTTTATTTATCTTTATATATTGAGATATCTAGGGGCATCTAATCTTATACTCTCTTTTTATAATTTCTCCATGGCATCCCAATGGACTACACCAGCAAATAAGATTTTTGTTATTCAATTAAACCATATTTTGTCACAGTATTGGTATTGATGTCAAAAAAAATCTGAGGGTGGTCAAAAATTTTAGTCATTAAATGTTAATTTCACTTGAATTTTTGCCTCTATACATGGGTCATGTTTTTCGGGGTGAGTGTCTTTAAGCATCTTATTGAATTCATCACTTGTTACATGACAAAGTAGGAATAAGCCTGCTTCTTCTAAAAATTTCATTATATCGTGGTGTATGTCTCTCCCTGGATTTTTTGCAAGAACATATACACCCTGTCTCCCGTAATAGTTGTCTTTTGGAGTTGCCCCCACAGTAAATGTTTCTTCCTTAATTCCCCTTATTTCTAATTCGTATGTAAGAGCTTTCCATTCAGAAGAATTAAGAGCATAGATATCATACATGAGTGCATTACGTATTGGGAACATAATAGCCATGACGTGATGGAAAGCTTTTTCATCATTTGTCATGCCATTTTTTGATGATTTGATAAGTTCGTCGCCTTCAAATGCTGGAGTACCTCTCGCATCTAATATCCTTCCAGAAGAATCAACTGCAACAGCTTCTTCCAGTGAAAAAAGGTAATCCCCATCCCTATTAATTATCTCTTCTGTTTCAGGTTTAAGTCCAGACTGATGAGGGCTTCCTGTAAAAATGCAGGATCCAGAAGAATTAATATTACAGCTGTAATGACTTATTAGTTTATTGCTCTCTGCATTATTTTCATTTACTGGAATAGTTGGAGTAGTAGTGGTTGAAGTAGTAATATAATCAGTAGTTTTGTAATCCGTATCTTCTACTAAAACAATCCCGACCTCTTCTGCACCCTCTCCACAAGAAATAAAGATTAAGATAAGAACCATAAATTTTATTTTCACAATCAATTAAACCATAAATGGTTGCAGTTTTGATATGGATACCTGAAAACCCTTGTATTCTTTATAAATTTTAAGACATTGACAAAAAATTAACTAGAATTTTTCTTATTACTAGATACGGAGTCGCTTACAACGGCTTTAATAAGGCTTCTTAATATCGAGACACCAAAAAACAACCAAAGGAATAGGCTTATTAAATTAATGTACCTTTCATTCATTGTTTTTAACTACCTATTTATTAAAAAGTCCCTTTCTGTAGGCATAAATAATTGCAAGAGTAAGAATTACACCAGCAATAAATGAAGGTAAGCGTGATAAAAGAATTAATGAAGCAGCTCCAATAATAACAGAATCTATATACCCCCATAATTTGTTTGAAAACTGAGGGACGAGATTAAATACCCTAAGTAATAATATAAGAATTCCTATTCCAACAATGAAATACATTGACTTATGTTACTCCTCTCTATTTTTGTCTACACAGTAAGGGCAGTATGCATTTAATTTGTAATCAAGAGAATTAACTTCTTGCTTTGTCAAAGGCTCTCTACAAGAAAAGCACATGGAATGTTCTGTTTCATTTAATTCAATATCAACTGCTACTCTATTATCAAAAACAAAACAGTCCCCTCTCCAGTGTGAACCGTCCGTCTCCTCAAAATAACCTAATATCCCCCCCTCTAACTGTTTGACATTCTTAAATCCTGCCTTAAGCATAACTGCTGAAGCTTTTTCGCATCGAATACCTCCTGTGCAATACATAACTATTTGTTTTTCCTTATATTCTTCAGGAAGATTTAAAATTGCTTTAGGAAAGTCTCGAAAAGAATCCAGTTTAAGATCCACTGCGTTTTCAAATAAACCTACTCTTGTTTCATATTCATTTCTTGTGTCTAGAACAATTACTTCATCCCTATTGTCTAAAATCTTTTTGAATTCTAATGGTTTAATATTGGGACCAGTGAACTCTAAGGGCCTTATTTCGTCCATTCCTAATGAAATTATTTCTTTCTTGAGTCTCACAAGCATTCTTCGAAATGGTTGATAATCACTATAAGTAATTTTTAAGGGTATCCCAGCAAATCTTGTGTCTGAATACAGGAAATCTATATATCCATTAATTGAATCCTGTTCTCCCGCTAAAGAAAAATTTATGCCATTATCGCTTAAGAGCACTGTTCCTTTAAGCTTCAATCCTTTACAGGTCAATAAGTAAGTCTCTCTTAATTCATCTCTATCTTCTAGGTCAACAAATCTATAACCTGAAATATTAGTAATTCTTTCAGATTTCAATTTTTATTCTTTTCTTCATTAAAACTATTCTATAGGTCTTTATTAAACTCTATTCCATAAATCTTGTAAAATTTAGATTAATGAAAAGTAATATATTCAAAGGATGCCTTTGGATGATTGGAGCAGTTTTTTCCTTTACCGCAATGGCTATTGCAGGAAAAGAAATTTCGTTTGAGTTAAGTACATTTGAAATAATGCTTTATAGAAGTATCATTGGGTTCTCTGTCATTCTGATTGTATGCAAAGCAAGTAATTCTTTCAAAGAAATTACTACAAAAAATATAAAATTACATTTTATGAGAAATGTTGCACATTTTACAGGTCAAAATTTATGGTTTTACGCACTTGCATATATTCCCCTAGCTCAAGTCTTTGCTTTAGAATTCACTATGCCAATTTGGGTTATTATTTTTTCTTTACCACTACTAGGAGAACAAATCTCGAAAGTTAAGGTATTTTCGGTCATACTTGGTTTTATTGGGATACTTACTGTCATAAGACCTGATGTACAGACGATAGACTGGCAGGTTGGAGCTGCTGCATTATCAGCTATCGCATTTGCACTAACAACCATACTGACTAGAAAGCTCACTGATACTGAGTCAGTAATAACTATCTTATTTTATTTAACTTCTATGCAACTTTTGTTTGCCTTGGTTATAACAGGTTATGATGGGGTAATAAATGTTCCCTCGGAAAGAACTCTTCCTTGGCTTATCTTAATTGGCTTTGGGGGCTTAACTGCTCACTACTGTATAACTACAGCACTTTCATATGCTCCCCCTAGCATTATCTCTCCAATTGATTTTGCTCGCCTTCCATTAGTTGCATTAATTGGAATGTTGTTTTATAACGAACCATTAGACGTGTTTGTTATTTTGGGTGGAATAATTATCATTATTGCTAATTGGATAAATTTAACTAAAAATTCTAACACAAATTAGTTTTCTCTTAAACCACTTTATTAATCCAAATCACAAATGCACGTGATTAGTTCAAGCCAATGAGTATAAATCCTGTTCTTTGAAGATATAACTTTCATTTTCATATTTTATTTTTGAAAGTTATAAAATAAAAAATTATTTCGGGTTTTGATGGATTGTATATTGATGGCCAATCACAATTATGAACAATACTTCCGTCTGCTACTTATTCTTTTTAGCAGAAACAACTTATTTGTAAATAGAACTGGGCAATAAATATAAGTTACTAGAAGAAATGTGGCACAATGGTTAAATTAATCTAATGAATAAAGTTAATAACCTTTATAAAAAAGCGCTTGATGGGTTAGTAATAAATGACCCTGTTACTAGTTTCTTTAATTTTTGTAAAGAGCGAGAAAAGATCAGATTAGAAAGAGGAATTGGTGGAAAACCACCATGGAGCAAAGACCCCATTTTTCAACAGGGCCGTTTTTTAAATGTATTCCGTGAAGATGATAGAGGGAGTAAAGCTATACTAAATTTTGCAAAAAACTTTGAAGAAGATTTACCCACATTAATTCAAGCACTATTTTTTGCTCGCTGGTGTAATCGACAACAAACACTCGACCAAATCTCTCCAGCAATTCTTTCTCAACCTGAGGAATTGATTGATGAATTAAAAAATCTTAACCCATGGTCTAACACCACGGCCTATCCTGTTGAGTCTGTTCGTTGGAAAGGAGTTGAGTACTCACGACTTGATTCAGCTACCAAACTATTCAAAGAAATAAAAGAATCTCTAACCGACATAATCGTAAAATCTGAAGGAAAAGTTATAAATGCTACCAATGAAGTCAATTCTTTATTTAAAATGCAAAATAACTTTCCTATTTTTATGGCAGTGATGGATGTAGCTTGGTTTCGACCAGATGTAATTAATCCAAGTAGCGCTGTCCCAACAGGAATCGGTGCTGTAGCATATCTAGATAGACTCCAAAAATACTTAAAATTAGCCAGCCATCAACAAACATGTAACAAAATGATTGATTTACAAAAAGAGTACTGGCCAGAAGCTAAACGAGGATTCGAACCAATAGATATTGAATACCTCTCCTGTGAATGCAGGAAATATTACAGTTACGTAAACGGGACAAAGCTTTTTGAAGGCAAGAACGTCTTTCATCCCAACCAGGTTCTAAAATAGATATATGATGGATTGGTTTAAAGGGCGCAAAATATCTACTAGATTGGCAATCATTATTTTGGTTGTTGTATGGCAAATAACAACTCTCATCGTAAACGGTTTGTAGAATTTTACTTGATTAAAGTATGGCATGTATATCTTTTTGTTATCTTTTAAATTTTGTTCTATCTAAAATAATGTTCAATTCAGTAAAAGCTCACGATGATCTATTGAAACTAAATTTAAATTATTTTATACAATAAACTGAGATGCCTGTATAGTTAATTAGGTTTTGAAACTTTATTTATAATATAGTTTCTAGAACATGAAGACTAAATAATAAGGAGATCTATGCCGAAAGGCAAAGTTAAATGGTTTAACGCAACCAAAGGCTTCGGATTTATCGAACCTGAAGAGGGAGATAAAGATGTTTTCGTACATATCTCAGCAGTAAGAAGTGCTGGAATGAACGATCTTGAAGAAGGCCAAGAAGTTGAGTACGAAGCTGTTGAAAACGACGGAAAAACAAGCGCAGAAAATTTAAAGTAAGAACTTACTTTTTTATATTCTCATAAGTCCATAAAATCGCTTTAATAAATCCTATTTTAAATAGGACTGTTATTGGTGTTATGGAAAAATAACTTTAATTATTTTTCCACATTATCCAATTTACTTTAAAGTTTAATTTTGGATGAAATAAATATGAGAATGATTGAATTAAGTTTGAATACAAGCATTTTTTCTGTATTAATTTAAGTTAATATATTTGTATTTACAAATGAACCTGAGTTAGCAATATATATTGAATTATTGGTGACGCCCAAAAACTATATGGGCAAGCTTATGAACAAGTAAACAATAACAATTTATAAAGATCAAGAATGCTATGTCAAAGATTGAAAAGTCAATTTTTGTTAATTTATGATGTTCTCATTTATTATGCATATTAACCCTAGGGTCTAGGACTGTCCCGATACACACCTGTAAAGCTGAACTCTTTTAAGTGAAGCATAGAAACATGTAATAGGCCTTCTCCAAACTCAGAATCTACATACCTAGAAGAGTCTCCGACAGAAAGGATATTTCTTTCCCCAAAGCGGTAATAAAACTCTAGGTAAATCTTAATCTACTGTAGTTTGGTGAAGTTTAAACATAAATTTAAGAGAATTCTTTCTTCACAAATTTCTTGTAAATAAAATAAAGTATAAATAGGGGAAAAAGAAATATAAAGGAAGAGACAATTAATCCAATCAAGCTCTCCAGCCAACTCAACGCCCTTTGCACATAATAGTTCCATGAGAATAGAGAAATACCGCTACCCTCTCTAATAGACATAGAAATTTCAGAATACGAAACTGACATCATATAGTATTCTTTTTGGTTAACCAATACTTCAAGCTGCTCATTAACATCCCTCAATTGAAACTGCACCTCTAGCTTCTCCGAAGTCGTAACTGCATCTTTTTTGATCTCCTCAAGTGATAGCTTCTCTCGATCTAAGCTCTTTATTCTTGAGTTGATATCTAGAACCTGAACAGTCACATCATTTGAGTTTATATTTAAATCAGACAATTTCTTTATTGACTCGATATCGGTAATAAAATTATCAAACTCATCAGAAGGTATACTTGCAACAATATTTATTTGACTGAGACCTTGGTAATTTGTTGATTTATATATTGAAGTAACTACTCCTTCATAAGACTTAATTAAGTTTTTATAAGCATTTTTTTTTGATTCAAAACTACTCGAACTCACATCCATAGTTCCATAGGCATATTTAATTATGTAGTCACCCTGAATTAGCCCTCTCTCAGCCTGAAGTGTTTTCGAAGAACTGTAGGAAGGCTCAATTACTCCAGCTGAAATCTGCGAATCAAAAGAGTTTTCTAAATCTGATGTAAATGAACAAGAAGTGATTAGAAAACATAAAAGTATTAATTTTTTCATATAAATTTTATTGTAGCTATTAAGCTATGCTTTTCATTAATTTTGATCTGTTTTCTTCCTGTACATAATCTACCCACTTGATTACAGTAAAAAAATTCAATACGCATACGACTGCTTGAAAACCTATTTATTTCTTATTTTTTTTAACTTATATTTTTTCTTTTTTTCTGATGAGATTTTTTCTAGAGCATAACTAACCATGATTCTTGGCATCTCTCTATGATTATCATCCATAAACTTTATTAACTCTCTCTCATCTCTCTTTCCTATTTCTCTCAGCATCCATCCAGTAGCTTTGTGAATTAGATCTTCTGAATCAGTAAGGTATCTCTTTGATAGTTTAAGCGTTAGTGAGAAATCATTCTGTTTAATCCTTGGGAACGTTGCCATCATTGCAATTCTCCTAATCCATAAAGATGGGTGACTTGACCATGTAAGGAATTGTTTTTGAGACTTACCTACAAGATAATCCCCAATAAGTCGTGGGACAACCATATCTACTAAGTCCCAATTGTTTAACTGTGAAATGTTATTTAATGCAAAGCTATACCAATATCCTTTATGCACAGATTTTTCATACCTATTGATAACAATAACCCAAGCAATAAAACGCTCTTCATGCCATTGGGAGTGGAGGAGTTTTTCAATATCTTTTTCATTAATATCAATATATTTCTTTGCTATTTTCCTTATATTTGGGACTGTAACGCCTATAAACTTATCGCCCTCAGCATATTCTCCCTTGCCTGTTTTGAAGAAAGATGGTGAAAAGGCTTTTCTCTTGGGATCGCTATAAGCTCTGAGCTCAGACTTAATCTTATTTAGTGACAATTTAAGTAACCTCTCCTAATAATCAATTTTATCAAAATGACTTAGTATTATGGTTTAATTAACTATGAATAAGGTATACAAAAGAAAGAGCATTGTTGTCTTTCTTATACTTATTCCCTGGGTTTTGCAACCTTTTCCCATTTTCTCTTTAATTAGATACTTAATTCTTCCAGCTTATGAAGGAAAAATAATTTCTGAATATGATGAAAATTTAGTACTCCAAATCTTATTCTCGGTTTGCTATTATCTCTTTTTCTATTTGTTATGGGTGCGAACGGAAATTCCTGATATAAATTCAAGATTTTTATACATAGCATATTATTTTTTGGTCTACCAAATTCTCCATATTCTTTTTGAGCAATACTATTTAGATAATTTAAGCATAGAATTAATTAATATTTTTTGGATTTATCCATTTGTTAAGACCTATCCACTTGGAAAGAAGATTAATGAAGTAATAGAAAAATATTTTTATTTATTATTAGCAGCTCTGGTGTATGCTAAGTCTCCTCCATTCAATTTTGTAAGAACTGCAGATGAATGGCAAAAAATGGGGTATGGAATAAAAAATATTTACACAATGAAAGACCCCCTTTCTTCATTTATTGCACCAATTTCTTTGAGAACACTACTGTTTGAAACGCTTTTTGGAGGTTCATATGTCTTACTTGGTGACCAGATATCTTTCTTACTAACAAGGGGCCTAGTTATAGCTTTTATAGCATTTTCGCTATCAAGATTACTAAAAATATTAGAACTAACTAGTTTTCAATCTCTTATTGTAGTTTCTATATTCTTTGTACAGCAAGATATTTTAGGCGGTAATGGCATTGTTACCCCCATAGAAGAGGGTCTTATTGCGATTTCATTAATATTGCTATCGATCTCATATTGGCTCGAGAATAATTATAAAAAAACTTTAATTACTTTCGTTCTTAGTTGTTATTTTCATATACAGTTTGGCGTGTTCTGGGTTGGCGTGTTCTTCATTAGCGATCTATACAATAAATCGATGAGTAAAGCCGTTTTACAATCTTATCTAAAAATAGGGGCTCTCCTTTCCCCATTAGTAGCTTTTCTTTTAAGAGATGCAATCAATTCTGGGGATCCTATTGTTTATGCCTATGGAAAAAAAGTGAGTTGGGTTTACTCTTATATCTTCCAAAGATTTCATTTATCTCCTTTTAAAGTTTCAGAAGTAGAAACACCAAAATGGATAATTAATAACTGGGCAAATGGTTTTTCAGGATTAATTTTCTGGCTCATAGTGTGTTATATTTTAAGAAGAGTCACAAGTGATAAAAAAACTAATTGCCTTCAAATTGCTTTTTTAATTTATTTCCCTACAAGCGTACTCCTTTCGTACATAGATACTCTAATTGATGAACCAGGAAGAATTGTAATCTTTTTTCTTTTTAGGCAAGATACAATCTTCCATCTAATTTTTATAGCTTTGTTGGTGAAACATGTATCTGAAAAAGTTTTGAGCCTTAATAACCAATATATAAATATTGGCTCACTTGTCTTAGTATTGATTATCTTTACGGGGCTAGTAACAAAAAATCAATTTCACCATAATAAATATCTCTCAATGGATAATGAAATCCAGAATACATACGATTTTCTTAATAAGAATGGATATAAATATATTGTTACTCCTCCCGAAGAAGATAATGCGCTTGGAGGGATTGAATTTCAAACAAGGCTTTCTTCCTTTGTTAGTACAAAAATGAGTGTTAATGATCTTGGTAGTTTTAATGATTGGTATGACAGAGTTGAATTAAGAGGAAGGTTTTATAACGGAGAGTGTGAAGTATTTTATGAATATCCAATAGAAATTTTCATTGCTAATGAGAATAGTAGAGTTACAGGCTGTGGTGAAATAATATATTCTAATTATCCAAGCTATTCTGTATATAGAGTAGTTGAAAATAAACAATTTACTCTTCCTGCTTTCAATGGAGCATGCTCTTATACTTTAGCTTCTGCGATAGCTGAACTTGAAGAAAAGATAGAGGAGACAAAATTATATATAAAAATTCAAACACTATACGCCGAAGGTCCCATGGGTTGTGAAGGTAAAGTATTTGGATCTAATTTAGAACAAGGAAAAATTATTGATTCTTCTATAGAAGATATTGTTCTTGTTGTAGGAAAATAAAAAGACTAATTCTTTAAAAGTTCTAGAGTATCTCCCCAAACGATATCGGAAATATATGCTATCAAGTATACGCATCCTGCTTCTTCAAATTTTCCTAACATATCATCAACTTGGCTAACTGTTCCAACAAGTGGTCGTTTGAGGAGACTCTCCAAATCTATATTTCTTTGCTCAGCAATCTTTGTAGTTAGCTTTTTTAATTCCTTATCATTTTTTGCAATTACAACATCCGTATGAAGTGTTTTCCCCACCGAATCAAAATCTCTACCTTCATTCTCACAATGTTTTTTTAATATTTTTGACTTCTTTACAAATCCATCTAAATCTACATCCCAGTTTCCATAATCACCATACTTTGCAAGTAACTTTAACGTTACCTTCTCTCCACCTCCACAAACCCATAGTGGCGGATATGGATTTTGTATGGGTTTAGGTTGATTTATTGCATCATTAATCTGATAATACTCTCCATTAAATGTTGCTAAGTCCTCTGTTGTCATTTTTGTATATATTATCAAAGACTCCTCGAGCATCTTGAGCCTTATTCCATCAGAAGGGTATTCATAACCGTAAGACTTATATTCATTGTCATACCAACCTGCACCTATAGCATACTCAAGTCTTCCATTGGACATTACATCTATTGTTGACGCTACTTTTGTTAGGTAAGCTGGGTTCCTATAAGAGTTACATGTACACATTTGACCAATCCTTGCTCGTGTTGTGACTTGTGAGATTGCAGCCATCAATGACCAACATTCAAATGTCGGGTCTTGTGTTGGAACTGGTACTGTATGAAAATGATCGTAAACCCAAATTGAATCATAACCTAAATCTTCGATACGTTTCGCTGAAGAAACAATAGTCTCCCACTGATTCTCAGGTGATACATCTGTTAAATCCATTCTCCATCCTTGAGGAACAAAAGCACCTAATTTCATAGTACTAATTATAACTAAAAGAATTAATTGAATAAGTAAACTAATTAACAATATATTCTAGGTATATGAATAAAGCAGGAAAAGTTGCCTCAGTTTCAATTCCAATAAGTCTATTAATAGGGGTCCTTATCTCCGTTGCGGGGAGTCAGTATGGAAATACATATAATGGTCTTCCTGTCTTTGGTCTGGTTGTAGCGATAGCTTTTTTCACACAGATTTTAGCCTTTATCCCTGCCTTTATATCTCAAACAGAAAAATATTATGATATAACCGGAACCATGACTTATGTTTTCACAACACTTATTGCAATGTTTCTAGCTAGTAGCTTAGACACAAGATCCTTACTACTTGGAGCACTTGTACTTATTTGGACATTAAGGCTAGGAATTTTTCTTTTTAAACGAATTAACAAAGCAGGTAAGGATGATCGCTTTGATAACGTGAAGCCATCATTTATTAGGTTTCTTAATGCATGGATTTTGCAAGGACTATGGGTTACCTTCACAGCTGGTGCAGCTCTAACAGCAATTTCAAGCAATAATCGGATTGCCTTTGGAAGCATTGGTCTAATGGGTCTTACCATTTGGATCATTGGATTCACAATTGAAGTTCAAGCTGACAATCAGAAAAAAAAGTTTAATAAAGACCCTAGTAATAAAAATAAATTCATCAATACGGGGCTCTGGTCTAAGTCTCGTCACCCTAACTATTTTGGAGAAATACTTCTTTGGTGTGGGATAGCAGTTATTGCTTTCCCCGTTTTGAAAGGTAGTCAATCATTTACTCTGATTTCACCTGTCTTTGTTTATATTCTTTTAACTCGAGGTAGTGGAGTCCCCTTATTAGAGAAAAAAGCTGATAAAACATGGGGGGGCGATCCTGGTTATGAAGAATACAAAGATTCCACTCCAATACTTTTTCCTAAATTGTTCTCTTAATTAATTTAATTATTTGGGAAATATATAAATAAAAAAAATAACTACATACCCAAAAGTAGATTCAATAATAACACTCCCTGCTAAAGAATAATAAAAGATTTTCAAACCTCTAGCTAAGTACTTTTTCTTTTCCTCTTGCGCTGCATTTTTTAGTCCAAACAAAGGTCTAATTATTTTCACTCTTTTAACTAACTCAAATAAGAGAAATGATCCGGCTAATGTCAAACTTACAAGGAGAGAGAATTTTATATATGTAGAAAGATTGGATGGGATTAAGAAAGTAGCAAAAAGTTGTTGCAATGGTAGATGAAAAATATAAACAGGAAATACAGCCTCTTTTAGATAGTCAAGCGCTGTTGATTTTTTATTTAGATATCTCTGACCTAAGCCAAAAACTGCAAACATAAAATTAAATGACTCAAAAGCTACTAAGGCTCCCCCGATTGCTTCAAACCCTCCAAAGGCTCTATTTATAAATAAACCAATTGCTAGTACAAGATGAATCGGCATATTTTTTTTTAATGCATCCCAAAATGCTTCTCCCTGGGAGACAAATATTATCCCAGAAATGAAACATATAAGACCGAGCAAAAGGCCATGAAGTGACCCTTGATACATTGTCCAGCCAAGACCCCAAGCTAGTATTAAATTTTCCTGTAACCATCCCTCTATTAAAAAAGGAAGGGAAAAAAGAAATATTCCAAATCTTGAATTCAATATTCTTGAGATATTTTCTGAAGGGGATTTATTGTTTGTTAGAAAATTCATCATAGGGATGCATAAAAATGCATAGATTGCTATGTTTGCCAAAAACCACAAATGGGCTGCACTTGGTACTGCATTTTCTTCTGGCCTCACATAATTTAAAAATATTTGGGAGTGGAGAAGCCCTACTGTGCCCCATCCAAAATAATAAGGAAGCAAAATAACTTTAGTTCTCTCATTAAAGATCGTTGACTTATCTCTTTTTTCAAAAGAATACCTTAAAGCCATTCCAGATATCACAAACAGTATTGGTATTCTCCATGTATTTATTGCCATGAAGAAGTTCCATATAGAGTCAATCGATTTGTCATTTGTAATAAAACCAATATCCCAACCCCAAGGCTGAAATGATATTGCAGAGTGATAAGCGATAAGTAAAAAAAGTACAATAACTCTTAGTGCATCTATATCATGCCGTCTTTCAGTGAGCATCTAGTATTTAATTTCCTAAGAAATCAATTACACTTTCCCAACCCCTAGTTACTCCTTTATAAAATTCTGTATAACTACAATTTGAACATGTAACAGAAAGAAATTTCCTATTTTGAATATTCATAAACTTTGACCAAGAACTTCCTGTCATAGCTACTGTATCTTCTGAGTATTCAACGCCATTGCACTTTGCACATTTCCAAGTTTGATTGTTCACTTAAATCTCCTAAATTTAATTAATCTAATAAGCATATTAGTATTTTTTATTTAAAAATTAATAAATATACTGAATAACGATTACCGTACGTACAAGAAAAAAATTAATGGAATAAAAGAATAATTTCTTCATCTATTCCCAAAATTAAGCCTCCTACCACTTCTCTTCTTTTGTTGTTCTTTTAATAACAGAGATAAATAATCTTAAACTGATGATAGGCTTTTTGAAGAAAAGTCTTATATTGCCAGAATCAATAGCATTCTTCAATAGCCTTGGGTAATACGTAAGAACGCTATCTCCAAATAATTCCTTTATAAGAAAATTTAACTTTGAACCAAAAGCAGTCTGTAAGACTCTTTGGTATTCCTTTGCATATTCCTTACTGCTTGTTAAATATAGCTTATCTTTAGTGACTGCAAATGCAATTAATTTTCCTCCCCTGAGTTTATAATCCGAATATGCTGAAACGACTTCTATCCAGAGGTGGTTCAATAAGTCATCTAGTAGAACAATTCCTCCTTCAGCAATTACTTCCTCTGCAATTTCTAGGTCATTAATAACAGCTTCATAATGATGCCCTCCATCGATCGAAAATAACTTAAATTTATCATAGGTAGCCTCTTTGTAAAAATCTTTACCTAGTGTCAGTGAATTAGTTGCTATTATTTGAATATTCTCCTTATTTATAGCATAACTATTCAAATGAGACTGGAATATTTTCAAATCACCAAGTCCGGATCTATCAATATTTTCTTTCTGATCATCAAATAAATCAATAGCAAAAGAATGTTCATTTTTTTGGGTTAATAAATTTAATAGTATAAAAAGCTTTCCATGATGAACCCCTATTTCTCCTATCGAGCCACAAATACTAGATTTGTTCTGATAATTTCCAATTTCTAAAATATAATCTATATCTATTTGTTCAAGCCACCCATGAATCTTGTGAACATCAGACTTTAAATACTTATTCAATTCTTTTCCCATTTTTTAATTTACTCTTTCCCAAAAACTTGATGAAAATTTAGGGTCTATATACTGAGAAAATTCATTATATCTAGGAAAGCTTAACCTGAACATTTCACCTGACATTCTTGCATCTTTTGCGGGATAAAGAGCACCTTTAAGAGTACTGACAATACTATCCAATTCATTAAATAAACTGAGAGTTTGGTCTCCTTTATTAGGGAAGTCGAGAGTAATAGTGGTTCCAGGTCTTGGGAAAGACATAATTCCTTCAGGTTTAACATTTCCAAAACTTTTTAATACTCCGAGATAAGAATTCTGATTACTTTTATTAATAACTTCTAATATCTGACTAACACCTACTTTTGAATTATCAGGAGGGAGCACACATTGATACTGAAAGAAGCCTTTTTTTCCATAAGCACGATTCCAATAATTTACAGAATCCAAAGGAAAAAAGAAAGGTTTATAATGTTTTATCAAAGTTCCTCTTCCTAAATTTGACCTATAGTACATAGAATTTATAACTCTAGAGTAGAAACTATTAATTAAAGGGAAGGGAAGCTCTATTGGAAAGGTAATCTTTATCTCTCTATATTTTGGTAATCCTGTTTCTTGGGAGGAATGTTTTCCTGAATGGAATATCCCTCTTCCCATAGAACTTCCTCCAGAGATACAATCTAACCAAGCAACTGTATAGTCCCAATCCATCTCTAATTGTTTATTGATATCCCAGTAATCATCTATCGATTTAAAACCTTCTATCCCAACATTTATGAAATTGTTAACAATTGGAATCAAATCAATTTCAACCCAAGTAATGATTCCTGTAAGACCTAGGCCTCCTATTGTTGCATGAAATAATCCTTCATTGTTACTTTTGCTACAAACTACTCTTTCTCCGTCCGACCTTAATAACTCAAATTTTCTTACGAAGTTTCCAAAACTTCCAACCTTATGATTATTTTTCCCATGGATATCGTTCGCTACAGCACCTCCGAGTGTAATAAATCTTGTTCCAGGAACTACTGGGATGAACCAGCCTTGTTGTGTAACTAATTGTAGAATTTCATTTAAAGAAGTCCCTGCTTCACAGCGAATTGTTCCATTTACAGAATCGAAATTGATTAACTCATTTAGCCCTCGAGAAAGCAACAAGGTTCCCTTCCCTGTTAAGCAAACATCTCCATAGCTTCTTCCTAAGCCATAAATAGTATAAGGGGCTCTCTGCTTGTCAAATAAATCACTACTGTCACCTATCTCCTTAATTGATTTAGGGGTTATCTTAGGAATTTTGTTCCATGATAAATACTTAGCCATTAAATCAGTTTACATATTTAATAATTATTAATTACGACATTAATCAAGGATGGGTACAAAATGCTACTAGGGATGATTATTATTTGGATAAGAAAGCCTAATTAATGAAATGATAAGAAACAATTCTAAATTACTTCCATTATTTATTTATACGCTAATAATTGCTGGGATAGTTTTATTGTCTATTAGTACTTATGGAATTCCATCTTCATTTGTAAAAGGGCTCGATTCTGTTCAAGTTGAAGACATAGACTACGGATTAAATATTCCAAGTTTTAATAATGTCTGTCTCTATTCCTATCATGATGGAGAAAGACTCTTAAACGAATTTGCAAAGGAAAATAACTATAAAATTACATTAAGAAAAAGCTATACCGATAACCCAAAGTGTTTCGGTAAAATTATTGGATCCAACCTCCCCCAACTAGCACTACGCAGTGGCCTAGAAAATAATGAGTGGATTGACTTACAAGTCACAATTAGACAGGGAGTTCCAACGTGGTCTCAAGAACCGATTTTTATTCTGTTTATTTTTATGATTAATGCTTCTTTTTTATTAGCTCTTAAGTCAAAAAAGTTTATTTTATTATGTTTCATTATTTTTATTGCTTATTCGATGGCTACATTCGATGAATACAATCGATACCTTAATGGTATTGATCAAGTTATCCCTAATCACAAATATATCCAAAATATTATTACCCAATTAAATAACCCATGAATGACTTTCCCTTAACTTCAATTAATCTACTTATAGCTTTCTGGTTAGTCCCAGGATTGATAATTTCAGCTACTTTAATAAAAAAAGATTCATATGGAGTCATCCTTATTCCTCTTTTTGGAACAGGATTTTGGTCTCTTTGTTTCTCTTTCACAAACTTACAAAATTTTTCAGCCCTTAAAGACTTTGATTTAATTGTATATTTTCTAAATGCCTTAACGTTAATTATTATTTTTTTAAGAAAAAGGAATATGGTCGCTGGATATTTAGGAATTATACTACTCGTAAATTTAGTTGAAGTATTTAATTATCATTATGGATTGATTAACCCAAGTATGTCTTCAGTAAACATACTGAAAACCCTATACAATATGGAGTATTCAGTTCTTTACGAATTTGGAGCTCCACAAATTTATATAGTTGCTTTATCTTTTTTCTTCAGTGGGACTTCTTCTATCTTACTTTCAGTAAGTTTCTTAACAGGGGTTGCTGCCTTTATTCTTGCTGGAATGCTTTTGTATGAAGTCTTTGAGGTTGATAAGAGGATTGTTTTACTAGCTTTCATATTTCCTATTTTTAATTTTGAAGTTACTTCTTGGATCCTGAGAGTAAGACCTCATTTTCTAGCTTCTGGATTGACGCTACTTTTCATATCCTCTTGTTACTTTTATAAAATAAATAAGAATTTTGACAGTAAAATAATTATCTTCACTAGTTTATTTTTAATTATGAACGCGAGGACAGAGTCAGTAATTCTTTTCTCATTATTTGTATTAATTATTTTTACACTAGAAATCAAAAACCTTTTCTTAACAAAATTTTCAGTAATATTCTTCCTTATAACATACTTTTCTACTCTCGAAGGGTTCTTAAAATATGATGGAGTTAGAGGCCCATATTTCACATTACTAATCTATGTTTTATTTTATTTTGTACTTCTTGCTGGAGATAAATCAAAAAAAATTAACTTACTAATAATTAAAAGGTTCAATTTGATTTTATCTTTACTTATAGGCCTTGTGTTTCTAATTTGTATCTATTTATATGGAGATCAAGCCTTACAAAGCTACAGGGTCCTTTTTGTTAAACTTTCAGATCCTGGAACTAGTTTTGGATCACTTTTTGTTCTCTATTTTGGACTTTTATTAACTTTGTGCATTGATGGTGAATCGGAAGTAAAAAAAATAATTATCTCTTTGTATCTAATGATTCTATTTATTTTCTTAACAGGGCCTCTCCAGCATTCCGTATTTGGATGGGAAACTTTTTATACTGACTATGTAGGACGTGATAGTGCTATTTATAACCCATTTGACGAATCTCAATCAAGATCAATCATGCAATTTTACCTGACCATTGGTCCTTTAATAGTGTGTTATATTTTTAAAAATACTACAAAAACGGATCTAACAAAAAAGGGTGAGCAACTGTAAATTTTTTTAACACTAAAACTAGTGCTTTTTATTCTTTGCATGCATGAATTAAAATATTTTTTCCGATTGTCTTTGAAAAAACTTTATCTAAAAAAATAAAGTATCTAAATACATATTTATCATAAAATTTTATCCTCGTCTCATCAAACCCAATTTTAACTTTTAATATTCTCATTACTAATAAGACAAGCCAGCCAATAAAATCTACATACTCAATTGATATAACTGAAAAACCAGCTGACTCAAGTTTTTGAACAATATCTTTTTTTGAGTATCTTCTGTAATGATTAACTAACACATCTAAATTTGACCAAACGATCATAGAGACAGGTAGATAAAGAATAATCTTTTCCCCTGAATTCATGAAGTCATTAAACTTTTTAATTACCTTCTTATCGTCTTCAATGTGCTCTAGAACGTTTAATGATACTGTCGTCTTGTTTTTAATAGAAACATCATCAAGAGATCTATAAATTTTATGCTTCTTTGCTTTTAATCTTTTTACTGCTTCCTCATTTATTTCTACAGCAATAACTTTTTTCTCCTTACTGATTAAATAATCGCAAAAGTAACCAAAACCTGCCCCAAAATCTACAACATTTTTTGTATCTATTTGTGCAGATATCTTACTAAAAATGTGTTTATTATAATTTGAAGCACTCTCCATTGACTCTAAAGCATTAATATCTGAACCCTGCATAAGCTTAAATTATAGTTTTGAATAATGATTAATGCCGCTTTACATATTCAATATAAAAATATTGTGAAAGTAAAAAAACTTAGAATCTCACCATACAATAGAAGAAATGACTAAAAAATTACTATTATTTCTAATTCCTTTAGTAACTAGCCAATTAATATTTGATTTAGAAAAAATAATACTCGCACCTCTTTTTGTAATTTACTCAATGGTTTTGATAGGCTTCATTCTTTTAGAAAGAAAGAAAAATGAGGAACTTAGAAGCTTTTCTAAAAAGGAGATTAAATATGATACAAAAAAGACAAGGCATGTATGGGATTTTGTCCCAGTAATACTGATAATCCCAGGATATATATTGTATATTTCCCTTGGATATACAGTCCCGATAAGAGGAGATGCTTTTTATCACTCTTCTTCTATGCAGCATTTTGCTGGGACACTTCTCCAAACCATAAGAGGGATAAATATGATATATTTATCCCTCTTGCTGCTCGTTTTAATCTATGTCTATGTAGTAAAAACTGGGATAAAGAAAAGATTTTTAACATATATTTTTCTTGGAATAATAATTACTCTCTCACTAATTCTATACCTCTCAATAAACATTGATTTAGGAAGGTACCGTTATCCCCAGCAATTTTTCTTCATAGGGAGCATCATTGATACTTTTTTTTCTGATTTACTTTTAAATAGTACCGCAAATAAAGATACTTATTATTTTCAACTATTAAAACTAACTAACTTTATAGTTTTCTCCTGCTTTTTTCTCTCTCTTAAGAAGATTGGAACGAGATATCCTCTTACATACATACTCCCCGTATTTTTTTTACTTTCAAATAAAACTTTTTTATACTACCTAAATAGCAGCTACCTAGATATATCCAGCCTTTTGTTCATTATGCTAGGGATATATTATTTAAATTCCTCAGAAGATTTCCAATTAGAGTACTACTACTTAATTCTTTCTTTATCTTCAATGTTTAAAGAATATGGAATCATAGCAATAGCTGCATCTTCTTTGATATTTCTTTTGTACAAGAAAAGCAACCTTAAAAGTATCTTGCTTTACACACTCTTAAGTTTATTTCCATGGTTAGTTCTTTATCTAAATCAAGGTTTAATGACTACTGAATACACGAGGCCTTTCATCTTCCTGATGCCAAATAAATTATTTTTAACAGAGTACTTGTCAAATATATATTTTCTTGGAATATCAACGATATTACTTATTATTATTAGCTTAATTTATCTACTAATTAATTATAAAAAAAATATTTCAATCAAAATTTCGGTACTATTTGTACTCATATGTTTTTTACTAATATCAATAGACCAGACTAATTCATCTTATGCTGGCTATTCAAGATTCTATCTCCCTTTATACCTTTTAATATTTACCTTTCTTTTTGAACTCGGTAAAAGTATAAAAAAATACAATCAGCGCTCAATAAGTAGCCTGCTAGCAATATTATTAATTCCATTAGTTTTATATTCGTATCCAAAAATACAAACCGACTTTAATTTTATAGAATTCAAAGATAGTCCTATTTATGTACCAGATTATTCAAGTGATATGATTGTTTTTAGTGATGAGATTACTTCTAAGTGGGGCCATATGATAAGTTCAAATAATGCATATTCTCTTAAATGTGTAGACAGAACAGATAAAACGATTTGGATTGCAATTAATAAGATTAATTATCGGGCAAAATATCCTGATATGAATACTTTCTATATAGAAGATATTGTTAGAGATAAGAACTTTGTATCTTGTAATATAAATATGGACGCAATAGGAGAATCGAAGAGAATACTATATTTTGATAAAAATGTATTGATATCTACTGAAGCAAAATGAAAAACTTAACTTATGAAAAATATATAACGCCTATATATATCTCTTTCTGGTTAATTTTTGTCCTACTAACTTATGAAAATTTTTTGAGAGATTTAAAAATTTATAATTTTTCCTACTCATTGAACAATAAATATATTTTTTTCTCTCTATGCATAATTATTTTTCTATCTCCTATCTTCTTTAGCAAGGAAATGCTGAAAAAAATTACCTACCTGAAGATAGCTACCTTAATAATTATAAGCGGGTCGTTCTTATTAACTATTTACAATAAGGATCCGAATATTTTTTTACAAGCCCCTGATACAGGCACGTATTATGATTTATATTTCTATTTTTTTGGCTGTGATGAAAATATATTGTATGAATGTAAAGATACCTATAATTTAAATCATAGGCTCCCATCCCTTCCTTTACTGATAGGTATTTTATCTTTTCTTTTTAAATTTGAGTGGGTTCCACTTCTCCTCAATTTCTCGATACTTATCTTGTGGTATCTATTTCCTTATTTTGTTTTTGGACAAAAAGATATTAGGAAAGCACACTACGGTACAATTTTGACTACTTTCTTTCCTCTTATATCTGTCTTTGGATATTTAGTTCTCACAGATGCTTTATTTACAATTTTGTTTTGGATATGGTTTATAAAAATTATGAAGAGAGAAAACTTTTCCTGCATAAAGCTGATCCCCTATCTTTCTATCTCTTTGTTTTTAATCCTGCTTAGACCAGAAGGTATCTTGTTTGTTGTCCTGAGTGTTCTTCTAACTTCTTTGGTGATTAGACAAAAAATTATTATTATATTTGGATGTTTAATAGTTCAAGTTCTCTGGGGGCAAATTCAAGTTATTGACACTGATAGATATTTATATGTCAATATTGTCCCAAAAACCTACCAATACCAACAAGATATTGGATATGATGAGGCAAGAAAGATAGCAAATAATGAGTACTCCTTAAAACCTTACAGTCTTACGACTATAATTCAGGACGGATACCCTGTCTCATTAAAAGACCTCGTTAAGTCACAAAAAAAATGGATTCCTGCAAATTTAAAATTTTCGTGGAACCGGCAATATGCAAATTTACCAAATGCATTTTTCTACTTCCAATATCTATACTTCGCTCCTTTTCTATTATTTGGTTTTCTTGGATTACTAAGTATGAGAGGAAAAGAAAAAAGACTAGGTTATAAAATTATTATAATCTCTATTGCCTGGATACTAATGACTTCCATCTTAGGGCCTGTTGATATAACTAGATTTAACTTATTTATAAATCTTCCACTTATTATTGGTTTATCGCATTTCGGTACAGAATTCTCAAAGAAGTTCAACCGAAAAAATAAAAGCTAAACCTGCGTAAATCTAACTATTAAGATAAAAATCTATACTTTACTGTATTGAACAAATATTTAAACCCATCCACAGTTGTTATTTTCTTACCTTCCAAATAAGACCTTCCTTCATATTTAATGGGAATCTCATAAACTTCTTTATTAATTTTTAAATACTTAGCTACAATCTCAATTTCAATTGAAAACCCTTTCTCAATGAAATTAATTTTCTGAAAATTTTTATTATTAATCATTTTATAGCATGTAGCAATATCTGTAACCTTTTTAAAATGGACAAGGCTAAAGAATAAAGAAATTACCTTGTTAGCAATTTTTGTTCTCTTGTAAATATTTTTTCTTTCTACATTTCCTATAAAACGGGACCCTATTATTAAAGAGGTTGGATGTTCTTGAATTTTTAGATACATACTATGCAAATCTTCTGGAAAGTATTCTAAATCTGCATCATGAATTGTAACAAAATCTGATGTAATTTTATCTTTAGCAACAGTTAGTGCCTCCCCCTTTCCTCTATTGGTTTCACTTAAAAGTAGTTTTATATTTTTATACTTACCTGCATAATCCTTAGCAATATTAATGCTGTTATCAGTTGATCCATCATCAGATATAATAATCTCATCAGCAACTCCAGAGGCCAATAGGCGATCTAAAGAGCTTGAAAGAAATCTTTCTTCATTATATACAGGGACAATAACTGACAAAGTACTCATGGTTTGCTAATACTATAGCATTAAATTAGATTCTTTTAATATGAATTAAAACAGCTTAAGTCATCTTAAAACTTCTTGAATAATTTCTTTATAACCATTGAGAAAACTATCTGACTCATGAAATTTCACTAAACTCTTTCTTCCTAGAGTACTTACTTCTTTCATCAAGTCTGGATTGCCAAGGATATATTCAATTTTTTCTGACAAATCAACAAAATTATTATTTTTAAATATAAATCCTGTTTTAGTATCTTCAATTAAATCTTTCATGCCTCCTGCATCTGAAACTAGTACGGGGCAACCAACAGCCTGAGCTTCTAATATTACACGGCCTAATCCTTCAGATACTGAAGGAAGTACTAATAAAGAAGCTTTAGATAGATATTCGATTACTTCCTTTTGGTCTATTTCTTCTTTAATAGTCACATGCTCATTAAGATTGTTGTTTACAATATAACTGTTCAACTTGTCTAGATACTGTGCGTTAATAGGCGGTCCTATTAACGCTAACTTAAAAGCTTTCTTTTTTTTCAAATAATTTAAAGAACGCAGAATTAATAAAGGATTCTTTCTCTCAGACATGCTTCCTAAAAATAAGACTGTATTTTGATGTGGGTCATAATTTGCGTTCAAAAAATTATTTAGGTCTATCCAGGCTGGAAACTCAACAATCGGCTTTTCTTTTGTAAAGAAATTTACCTGCTCTCTTGTAGAAGACGAAATCACCCTCAGACAGTCTGCTTTATTCAGTGTGTAAGAAGCAATCTTTCCAAATAAAAATTTATAACCCTTAGGAAATGTAAGAGTTTTTTCAAGCGCTATAGTTTCTATAAAGTCTCCGTGTGACTCTACTACAACTTTTGGCTTCTCACTAAGAAACTCAATACTTAAAAAAACGAACAATGCTAGCACAGGATCTTGGACAATAACTATGTCCGCTCTAGAGAATTGCTGTCTCATGGGGAAAAAAGTAATATAAATAGTTTTTATGTATCTTATAAATCTATTCTTCGGTCTCCTATAAAGATGGAAAATTGATAACCCTGAATGGCTATTGTCTTTTTTGCTACTGTAGGCACAGATTTTTAATACTGCAATTTCACCTAGGAGCTCAAATTTTTTACTTATAGATTCGTCAATAGGGTCTTCGTAAGAAGTCGCTGAATAAAATAAAATCTTAGGTTTCTTATTTTGCATATTTATTAATTCTCTAAAAAGTTAATGATTTCACCAGATAGTTCCTCAGCATGAGACCAAGGAACTGCATGTGTTGCTCCATTAATTTTTTTTATTCTTACATTGGGAAGTAAGTCTGTCAATTCACTTGCAACCTTTTCAGGAACTAATTTATCACTTCCACCTATGACTGCCAAAGTTTCAATTCTGACTTCATGCGCCCATGGACGAGCATCAAAAGGTACAACATACCTACTTCCATCTTGATATATAAATGCATCTTTAGATCTATTTAAATTAGACCATGCCCAGTCTGAATATTCATCATTTAATGACTCTGATTTTCTTAAAAATTTATATTTTGAATTAGGATTGTATATTGGGAATAATCTTTCTCTAACCCTTACTAGCCCAACGACTATTTTAAACCATGGCTTTTCTTTATATTCAGAATTAACTGTCCATGCAAAAGGAGTGACTAAAACTTGCTTACTCACCAGGTCTGGATAATTTTTTGCAACACTTAAAGCTACAGCACTTCCAATAGACCAACCAACCAAAATGCTATCTCTTATTCCTAGGTCTTTCAAAACAGTCGCTACCATATCTGCATTATCAGTTATATCCCATCTAGTCCAACTTCCATCAGTCCTTCCGTGATTTTTTAAGTCTATTGCAATAATTGAGTAGTTCTTTTGAAGTAAAGGGATAACTTTAAACCAACTCCCGAGAGAGTCCGACCCCCAACTATGAAGAAGAACTAAGACAGGTTTATCTTTTATATAGCTTTCTCTTACAAATACTTCTTGCTCTCTAATAAAGAGGGTTCTCCCAGAAAGCTTTATAGGGTGTATCTGAACATTACCTTCAGGCTTTCCCTCTTTAGTCCCAATTAACTCAAATATAAAAGCTCCTAAAGCAGAAATCTTCACCAATGATTTAATTAAAGTTTTTATCATTACTTATTAAATTGTATTTGACTTTTCGCTTTAGTAATGGAAAAGTTTTTTTTAGCTTGTATAAGTAGAAGTATAAGAAATTTTTTCATACTAGGAGTTTATAAAATTAGCCTTTTCTAATTCGACCCTTTTTTTATATAAGCCTTGTAGAGTCTTAATGATTTGATTTTCAGGATATAAACAATCATCAATCTTGAAAACAGGGATTGCATGCTTTGCTGTTGAAATTACGAATGCTGCATCTGCAACTAATAATTCATCAACTGTAGATTCCACTTCTTTAATATTTATTTTGTTTAAATCGCATATGGAAAAAAGATATTTTCTTGTAATAGAATCCAATATCCCTAAATCTAAACTAGGTGTAAATATTGTTTCTTCCTTAATCCAACAGATTGAAAAAGTAGGTCCTTCTAAAACAACATCACTTCTAGATAAGAGTAAAGCATCTGTGAAGCCTTCCTGCTTGGCTGCTCTTGTATGTTGCATATTTAAAGCATAGGATGTGGATTTTACACCAATTGCTGGGAACTCTTCTTGGGTAAAATCTCCTGCTGGATGCCAAGGTGCCTTTTGAGAAAGAAGTGTAAATTCCTCTGGATACTCCACGAGTGGTTGTTGGAATATATATACATTTGAAGCCGTGTCTTCTTCACCTCGAGAAATAATTGTTCTTACATATCCGTTTTTAAGATTTGATGAGACCTGAATAATCCAATTCTTAATATTTGAAATATTTATATCTAAATCTAATTTGTTTGCTGAAGACTCTAGTCTTTCTAGGTGAAGTTCTAGCCCAAAAGGAAAGCCATCATATACTTGAATTGCCTCAAAAATACCGTCACCTCTCCAAACGAGCATATCCTCGATTGATATATTAAATTCTTCTTTATTGGACACTTCTCCATTCATTAGATACATATTCTATTCAAGACTTCTTTCATAAGTTACAGAGATTGGCATTCTCCTATCTTTTCCAAATGCTCTAGGGGTTAATTTTACTCCAGGAGCTACCTGTCTTCGTTTATATTCACTTCTATCTACCTTATTGAGTACATCATATACTACTGATTTTTCAATCCCAATTTCAATAATATCCTCTGATGAAGCATTGTCCTCAATATACATCTGAAGAATTTTATCTAAAACTTCATACTCAGGCAAAGAATCTGTATCAAATTGGTTCTCTTTAAGCTCGGCAGATGGTTGTTTCTCTATAATACTTTTAGGAATAACTTCATCCTCAAGAGTATTTCTATACGCAGCAAGCTCAAAAACTTCAGTCTTATATAGATCTTTGAGGAGAGCAAATCCACCCACTAAGTCTCCGTATAGTGTTGCATACCCAACTGCCATCTCTGACTTATTCCCAGTAGCAATAACCATTGCATCAAGTTGGTTTGATAGTCCCATCAAAAGTGACCCTCTGGCTCTAGCCTGTATATTCTGATCTGTAATTGAGTGCAAATCTGCACCTAATATTTCCGAAATCAAATTTCTATATCGATTAGAAATCTCTTCAATATGAATTTTTTTTAATTCAAATTTTAGATTTGATGCTAGATCTTCTGCATCTTTTAATGATGATTCCTTACTAAAAATTGAAGGCATAGCTAAACCAGTTATATTTTCAGGGCCAAGAGCGTCACAGGCTATTGTTGCAGTTAACGCAGAGTCAATTCCTCCAGAAATCCCAATAAGAACTTTCTTAAAATTATTTTTCTCAACGTAATCTTTTAAACCTAGAACTAAAGCACTATATATACTTTCGTATTTATTTTTTCTTTTTTTACTTATTGGTTTTTTTATCTTACTGCTACTATTTCTAAGTCTCAGGCTAGAGCTCTCTTTTTTTTCTTTTACCTGAACTGAGATATCTAAACTAAAAAGCTCTTCTTCAAATTCAGATGCTTCATACATTAATTCACCATTGCTATCTGTTACGAATGACCCTCCATCAAAGACGAGCTCATCTTGACCTCCAACAAGATTTAGATAGATAAATGGGACTTCGAGCTCTTTCGACTTCTTTGTAATAATATCTCTTCTAGATTCAGATTTATTAATATCAAAAGGCGAAGCGTTGATATTAATAATCACCGATGCTCCGTTCCCTACTTGGGCTTCAGCTGGTCCATCTCCTATCCATACGTCTTCACATATATTGATTCCTATACCAACATCATCGAACCAAAATATTTTATCTACTTCACTCCCTTGATCAAAGTATCTTGCTTCATCAAATACAGAATAATTAGGAAGGAAACATTTATGATAAATTCCCCTCACATCTCCATCTTGAATAAGTGCTGCCGCATTAGCTATCCCTCTATTATGTGCATCTATTTTATTACTATTTGCAGACCTATCTACAAAACCTACTATTGCAGCAGTTTCTCCTGAAAGAATTGCCAACTCTTCTAACTTTGCATAATTTTTACCTACAAAACTATCTCTTAATACTAAATCCTCAGGAGGGTATCCGGTTAGAGCTAATTCTGGAAAAATAATTATGTCAGATCCAATTTTCTCTGCTTTTGTAATAGCTTCTGCAATCTTATTTTTATTTGAATCTAATGCTCCCACTGGAAAAGAAAATTGTGCTCCAGAAATTCTTATATTTTTTTTATTAGACACAATCTAATGATAGGAAGCTACAAAAACTAGGATGAGATGGTTGTACTTAAGCTTTTTGCTTCCTCGATCCAGCCACTAACTCTTTTTTCTGAAGGTAACCTATCAACTATTTGAGTTTTATTATTAGCTTTAGCTATTATCTCATGCAAAGAGCCTGCGTTCCTTCTTTTCAGTTCTGCAATACTCTCAACTCCAACAGCTTCCAATAAGTCTGCATAGTCTCGTCCAAGATTTCTAACCTTCATAAGTTCAGCGCGTTTAGCCCAATGAAGAAGTTTTGGAGAAGATATTCCCGTTTCTTTAGAAAGTAAGGCTCTTCCAGATCTAGAGGCTGCAATTTGTAAAAAAGTTGATGTTGTTCTTACACGTGCTCTTCTCAAGCTAGTCGCCTCTTTGTGGCTCATTCCATTTATTGAGTTAATTGAAGACATATTTTATAATTCTACAAAAAATGAATTATATATACTGATTTTTTTTCGTTTGATTTTCCCACTTTAAAAAGAATTGGAATGTTCATGAACTAATATTAGACTAGTTTACATTCTCAAAATAATAATTTTATGACAGACAGTTTTTTAGACGGTAAAGCATTGGAAAAACAATGGGCATCTGATGCAAGGTGGGTAGGTGTTACAAGACCTTATTCTGGTGTCGATGTGGTTTCTCTCAGAAACTCAATTGAGATTCAGCACACTTTAGCAAAAGAGGGTTCTACTAAGCTTTGGAGATTATTAAACCAAAAAGAATCTTGGGTTTCAGCCCTTGGCGCTGTAACTGGAAACCAAGGCGTTCAAATGGTAAAAGCTGGCCTTAAAGCAATCTACTTAAGTGGGTGGCAAGTAGCTGCAGATGCAAATACCCAAAATTCCACATACCCAGATCAGTCACTTTACCCCAGTAACAGCGGGCCCATTCTTGCTAATAAAATAAACAATGCCCTACTTAGAGCAGAACAAGTTGAAAGAGTTGAAAACAATCTGACTACAGATTACCTAGTTCCAATAATTGCTGATGGTGAATCTGGATTTGGTGGAGCACTAAACATATTTGAGTTAACTAAAAATTATATTGAATCTGGTGTGTCTGGAATCAACTATGAAGATCAACATTCAACAGAGAAAAAATGTGGCCACATGGGAGGAAAAGTTATTATTCCAACTCAACAACACATAAAAAATTTAGTTTCAGCAAGATTAGCTAGTGATGTATTGAATGTTCCTGTAGTTCTTATAGGAAGAACCGATGCATTTAGTGCAGTGTATTTATCAAACGATATCGATAAAAATGATGCAAACTTTATTTCAGACGAAAGAACTGAAGAAGGCTTTTATAAAATAACTAACGGCGAAAAGATAGCGATAGCTAGGGCCATTGCATTTGCTCCATACTCCGATGTTTTATGGTGTGAAACTCCTTCACCTGATTTGAAATTTGCAAAAAAGTTTGCTAATTCAATTCATAAAGAATATCCGAATAAACTTTTAGCCTACAATTGTTCTCCTTCATTTGATTGGAGCAGTGAGTTATCAAAGGATGAAATTTCATCATTCCAAAATGAATTAGGAGACTTGGGTTATAAATTTCAATTTATATCAATAGCTGGATTTCATTCTTTAAACACATCGATGTTTGAACTAGCCCATAACTATACAGAAAAACATTTAACAGCTTATGTAGAACTGCAAGAAAAGCAAAAATCTTTAAAAGAACATGGATTTACTTCTTTAAAACATCAAAGAGAAGTTGGGGCTGAATATTATGAAAAAATATCAATGATCTTATCTAAGAGTGCACAATCTGAGACTTAATTTATAATTAATTATAGAAGTGAACGAATTTAAAAATAAATCAATAATAATAAGCGGGGCATCAAGAGGTATCGGTCTAGAAATAGCAAAAACATTAGCTAAGGACGGAGCAAATATTACAATACTTGCTAAAACGACAGAACCTCATCCAAAACTACCCGGAACAATTTATACAGCTGCAAAAGAGATTGAAAGTGTAGGAGGTAAGGCATTGCCTCTAGTATGTGATATTAGATTTGAAGATCAGGTTGGTGAATCTGTAGAAAAGGCAAAAAAAGAATTTGGGGGTATAGACATCTGTGTAAACAACGCAAGCGCAATACACTTAACTGACACTATCAACACACCCATGAAACGATATGACTTAATGCATAATATCAATGTAAGAGGTACGTTTTTACTAAGTAAAACTTGTATTCCTTATTTAAAGGAAGCAGAAAATCCTCATATTTTGACTCTTTCTCCTCCTTTGAAAATAGATAAAAAATGGTTTGGAATGACATTGGCGTATACAACAGCAAAATATGGAATGACATTAATAGCACACGGATTATCAGAAGAACTTAAAGAACTAGGAATTGCATCAAACACTCTTTGGCCCAGAACTACAATAGATACGGCTGCTGTGCGCAATGTAGTTGGTGCTGAGGTCGTTGATGGATCTAGAAAACCAGCTATTTATGCAGATGCAGCTTATGCTGTTCTGAAAAGAGATTCGAGAACATGTACTGGAAACTTTTTTCTAGATCAAGATATTCTTGAAGAAGAAGGTACTACAGATTTTGAACAATACGCCGTTAAGCCTGGCACTACACTTTTTTCTGATTTCTTTGTTGACGACAACCCCAAAGATTGGATAAGTAATTAAATAATGGCTGTAAAATATCAGGCTCCGATAAAGGATATTCTATTTGCTTATGATGTTATAGATGCATATGGCAGACTTAACACTATAAAAAAATATAGTGATTTTTCAAAAGACATAGTTATTGTTGTAATTGAAGAGTGTGCAAAGTTTTGTGAAGAAGTTCTAGCCCCTATCAATTCTATTGGAGACTCCGTAGGAGCAACCATAAATAATAATGTAGTTACCATGCCAGAAGGTTTTGTTGATGCTTATAAAAAATTTAGTGAAGCAGGTTGGTCTTCGATATCTCTACCAAAAGAAATAGGGGGAGGTGGGATGCCAATTGCTTTATCTGGAGGAACACTTGAAATGATAGTTTCAGCAAATTTTGCATTTAGTCTTGCTCCTGGTTTATCAGCAGGTGCTGTCTCAGCAATATCACGTCATGGCAATGATGAACAAAAGGCAATGTTTCTCCCAAAACTTGTATCTGGAGAATGGACTGGCACAATGAATTTGAGTGAACCTCAAGCAGGTTCTGATTTAGGAACAATTACTGCAAAAGCAAAGAAGCAAGAAGATGGGACTTATAGGTTAAATGGAACAAAGGTTTGGATTACTTTTGGTGAACATGACATGACAGAAAATATTGTTCACCTAGTTCTAGCTAGAACTCCTGACGCCCCTGAGGGAACAAATGGCATATCAATGTTTATTGTTCCAAAATTTTTAGTTAATGAGGATGGGACTCTAGGAGGGAGAAATGAAGTTAAGTGTAATTCAATTGAAGAAAAGCTAGGTATACATGCAAGCCCTACTTGTGTTATGGAATACGGAGGAAAGAAAGGTGCTATAGCATATCTCATAGGGGAAGAGACTAAAGGATTACACTATATGTTCACAATGATGAACGAAGTAAGGGTCTTTGTTGGTGGACAAGGTCTATCTACAACAGCAGCATCTCTCCAGGGAGCTGCACAATATGCTAGGGATAGGGTTCAAGGAAGACCAATAGGAATGGATAAAGAGAAAGCAAAGACAGCTTCGATAATAGAACATGCTGATGTTAGAAGAATGCTCCTAACAATGAAAGCATACTCAGAGGCAATGAGATATCTACTTTTTGATAACCAACTTCTTATGGACATTGAATATTTCTCAGAAGATGAAGACCAAAAAAAGATAGGGAAAGAAAAGTGTTCGATTCTTACTCCGATTACAAAAGCATGGCTGTCAGATGTAAGTGTAGAAATGTGTAATATCGGAATCCAGGTTTATGGAGGGATGGGTTATGTTGAAGAAACTGGAATTGCACAATATTTACGTGATACAAGGATTACCCCAATTTATGAAGGGACAAATGGAATTCAAGCATTAGATTTTATGTTTAGAAAGCTTCCTCTCGATGGTGGGCAAGCATTCCAAAGACTCCTTGAAGAAGTCCAGATAACAATTCTGGATCTCGAGAAAAAGGGAGAAAAGTTCGACTCAATGAAGAAAAATCTTGAAGAGGCCGTGTCTTCTCTATCTGATGTAACCACCTGGTTAGGAGTAAAAATGATAGGGGGAGAGCTTGTTGACGCCGCAGCAGCTGCGAGCCCTTATTTAAAGATGTTTGGAACTGTACTTGGAGGGCATTACATGGCAAAAGCAGCATTATTGTCAGAAGAAAAAAGAAATGAAGATGAAGAGTATTATGAAGAAAAAATTACTATATCGAATTTCTATATGGAGCAAATTCTTCCACAATCACTAGGTTTAGTTTCAGCTATCAAAGCTGGGAAAGAAGACCTTTACAATATAAAATCAGAAAATTTTTAATGCTTAAGTTGGTCAGAGACAAAAAAATCAAAATTGCTTTAATAGGTGCTTCGAATGATAATTCGAAATTTGGTTATAAAATATATAAAAATTTACTTTCAAAAGGTTATGATGTAACACCAATAAACCCGAAAGAAATATTAATTGATGGGGTTAGATCTATAAAAAATACAAAGCTAATGAAAAGCAGGCCTGATATTATTAATTTTGTTATCCCACCTAAAGTCGCTCTAGAAGAAACTAAAAAACTGGAGGACAATGGGTATAATAATTTCTGGTTTCAACCCGGTTCTGAATCTAGTGAGCTAATAAATTATTTGGAGACCACAAATTCAGACTATTTAGTCAATGAATGCATAATGGTTGAGACCAATTAGCTAATAGACAATTATATTATTTTTTGTCACAATATCAGGCTAAAATTATATGAATGGAAATATTTAATACCATAGCTATAGCATTGATCCTGCTTCTTCTTTTGTACATTTCCATTAATTTAATAAAGAAAGATGATCCAAAAGATGAATACTCAAAGGATGATTTAAACAATCCCTTGAATCAAGTAAGGAGTTCGATTGAAACAGCCATAGGGGAAGCCGCCGCTACAATATCAACAGAAAACATATCTGTTAAAGACGAGGTACGGACTTTAACAAGCATATTTAACAGTCCTCAAGAGATTGGAAGTTGGGGAGAAAGATCTTTGGAGGAGATACTTAAGCTTGGGGGCTATAAAAAACCTGAAGACTATGAGGTTCAAAAGTCAACTGAAGTAAACGATGAAACCGGGAGGCGGGGGAAGCCTGATATCACTTTAAAATTATATGATAATAAAAAATTGATTATAGACTCAAAGGTCCCAACAAAAAATTTCTCATACTATATCAAAGCATTAAATGAAGAAGGCAAAGGAGCTCCAAGCTCTACATCAAGAAATGAAATAATTCATAAACATAGAGCAGATGCTATGGAAGATATAAAAAGACATATAGATAAAGTGGCAAAAACAGAAGGCTACATTGATGCTAAAAAAGGAACTTTAGATTTTGCTATGATGTATATCCCTTTAGAGTCAGTATATCAATTCGCAATGACGGGCCATTTTACTAAAAGTAATGAGAAAGTTTTCTTGTTTGACTACGCATTGGAAAATAATATTATCGTTACCTCCCCGTCTATGATCCTTGTCTACTTATCAACAATAAAAAATGCAATAAAAAAATTCTATATACAAGAAAAACACCTGGAACTTCTTTCTTTACATAATGATTTTATTGCTCAATGGGATTCCTGGGATAATTCTTTTGGGGAAATCAAAAATTCTGTAGAAAAATTTCAAGATAGTATTGAATCATCGATAAAATCTTATTCAGATACTAGATACAAAAAGCTTGATAAATTAGTTGAAAAAATGAAATACTTAGTCTCAAAGAAAGATAATTAATTTATTTATTTTCTCTCTTTTTTTTTATTGAAATTAGAGTTGAAAAGATAAGAAGAAAAACGACTATAAGGGGGTAGGTTGTAATGGGACTTAGGAAAACAGTCGTCATATCTATTGCTTGATATATAGGGGGGCTCCAGCCACCATGTACGTAAACTGCACACTCTAAAGGTGAGTTTACAGTTACGGCATTCTCTTCATATATAATATAAACTGACTCGTATCCTTGTTCGGGAGTAAAAATTTCAATGAGCTTACCTTTGTTTTTAAGAAATTTTTGATAACCTTCTAAACCACATACTGAATTTACTCTTTGTTTGATCTCAGGGGGCATAGGTAAATATCCAGTATCATAGATTCTTTTTACAATCTTATTAAGATTCAATATGAGCGATTTAAATAAAACCATTGTCTATGAAAAAAGTATTAAACATAATAATATTAGTAACTATAGCTGGTTCAACCCTGTATACCTCTTATGTTCAGCCTCAAACCATAACATCTAATGACGCAATCATTCATTGTGAAATCATGGCTCCAACTATAAGAAATGAACTTAATCCATATATCCATGAAAATTTAGCTAAAAGTGATATCCGTGAAGAAAAAAAAGATAGTTTATCAAATACGCCTTTTAACCATATACCCACATTAAATTTTTTGTTGTTGATATTGTGCAATGAGACCGAGGTAAATTGGATGACCCTTTATCCTTATTTCTTGCTAATTACTTTTTCTTTAGTGATAATGTTGATCGCAAAAATAAGTAACCAGCCCCTGCAATATTCAGTATTATTTTTAAGCATTGGAAATGGCATGTACCAATCAATTAGGAGTGGGAACTTATCTTCTTTTGCCTTTTTATTTTTAGTTCTATCTTGTTATTTAGTTTTTAAAGAAAAATATTTCGTAAGTGGAATCTTCTATTCAATATATTGCTTATACAGAATAACACCATTAATTGTAATTATTTTTGTTATATTTTATATAACTGACCCAAAAGCAAGGAAGTTTCTTCTTGGGTTTTCTTCTGTTTTCGCAACTTCTGTTTTGTTTTCAGCATTATTCCAAACTGTACTTTTAAGAGACTGGGTTCTTAGAGTCCTTCTGCCTGAAAATATCTCAAATAAATTTAATGAGACCCTATCTGCTGGAAGACAGGTCTTGAGTAATAAGATCTTTGGTGATTACTTTGATATACCTTCAGTGATGAATTTGATTCACTTTATAAGTAAGTCTTCTTTAGTCTTAGCGATTATATGTTCTGCCTTCTTCATCTATTCTTCACATAAGCTATTTTTGTATATAGATAAATCGAACTTTAATCTTGAAACACTTATAGTTTTGAATATTTTACATCTAGTTTTCACTCCATATTTTAGAAGCTATCACATTATAGAACTCTCTTTCATAATTACTATATGGCTATCAACAACGCGAAAAGAATTTCCAATAGAGTATTGGGCATTTCCTATTTCTCTTTACATCGGAACGTACATTAAGCTTTTAGAAGGAGATACCTTTTATGTAATATTGTTTAATGATCTTTCTGCACCACTTTTACTGTTCTTCTTATTTATCCAACTTCTCTATGAAGATATAAAGAAAAAGAACAAAGTTAGTTAATATGTTTTTATAAATGTTATTTGTCAGCACAAGTTTTCTTTTTATATTTTTACCAAGTCTTCTAGTTCTTACGTGGTTTCTTAAAAGAAAGTACTTTAATACTGTACTGCTAACCGGGAGCTTATTCTTTTACTGGATTGGGAATGGTTTCTTCTTACTAATAATTTTATATATTGGAATTTTATTGTATTTTCAAATAAAATATGATTATTTCAGTAATAAAACAACCATCTTACTAATTCTTACACCCCTACTTTGGTTCAAATATTCTAGTTTTGTAGTAGACGTACTCTCTAAAATATTTGATCTAAGCCTGAGCACCTATTCTGGAGAATTACCACTTGGCATCTCTTTCTTTACATTCCAATCTATTGCCTATTACATAGACACAAAAAAGCAAGGAAAGAATCATTTAAAAAGCTTATCCGAAATAGTTTTGTTTCTTACTTTTTTTCCTCAATTAGTTGCTGGACCAATCATTAAATCTATAGATTTTAAATCAGACTTGCTTAAGGTTGATAGATTTAAGAAAGATGAAATACAATATGGAATTTTAAGAATTGGTTATGGATTAATAAAGAAACTTCTTTTTGCGAACTCTCTCTCAAAACTAGTTGATGTTCAATCACAAGTTTTTGGGGCAGATATTTCTATGTTATCTGCATGGACTATTGTTTTGGCATTTACTTTTCAAATATACTTTGATTTCTCGGGATACTGTGATATTGCTGTTGGTTTAGGAAAACTCCTAGGTTTTAATCTCCCAGAAAACTTCAATTTTCCTTATCAGGCTAAGTCGTTTTCTGAATTCTGGAAAAGATGGCACATAACCTTATCTCAATTCTTTAGAGACTACGTTTATATCCCTCTTGGGGGAAATAAAAAAGGTTTACTTAAAACCTACAGGAATTTATGGATTACTTTCCTGCTAACCTCTCTGTGGCATGGAGCAAATTATAATTTTATATTATGGGGAATAGTCCACGGTTTATTTCTATCAATAGAAAAAATATTTAGTCAATCTTCTCTTTTTTCTTTTTTGTTCAGAAGAAGGTTCACTACTTTTATGTTGATTTCAGTTTCTTGGGTTCCCTTCAGATTTTCTGAATTTGAACATATAGGAATAATATTAAAATCTCTTTTCTCTTTTAGTTTTGTAAATGATCACACAATGGCATTGATAGTCACAGAAGTAAATTTATTAACATTGATTGCTTTTATTGCTGGAATTTTCTCAGTAATTATAAATGAAAAAACTATAGAGACCTTTCATAACAAATTAATTATCTCAAAAATAGGTTATTCAATATATATATATAGTGTGCTTCTTATAGGTCTAACTGGTGTTTTTATCTCAGAATATTATCCATTTATTTATTTTAGGTTTTAAATATGAAACATTCTATTACTCAAATAAAGGTTCTCTTCTTAGTAATTCTACTGATTCCCCTTTTTCTAACAACAGTTGAAAACTTAAGTAAGAGAGAAATTCAAGATTCTGAAAAAAAAGACCCATCAGCCGTTTATGAGATCTGGGATCAATTTGGTAATCTACACCCCAAAGGCCCTTTTACAATAAATGAATTCTCTTCAATAGTTGATGAAAAAGTATGGTTTGGATACAAAAAAAAGTCGAGCCCCATCGTAATTTCTGATGGACTAAGAATTGAAGAACACCTAATTACAATTGTTTTAGATCATATAGAAAGTAATAAGTCAGAAAATATCAATAAGAGTGATCCATTAAATAATAAGTTTACTGATTTAGTCTCTAGCTTGAGCCAAAAAAATTTTATAGAAAAAACAGATGCGTTGATTAACCAAAGTAATTTTAAAAAAATATTACTAAAAAATGTTTCTAATTTCTTCTGGACTTTTGAGAAAAAGGCAGAAAATTTTACTTTGACTGTACTTAATAGTGAAATTTTTTATGGTAAAGAAGGATGGATTTTTTCTAAGAATTTATCTTCTTGTCCTTCTTTAGATTCAGAAAACCTTCATAAAGAATCCCTCATTAAATTAAATAGCTCTAATAAAAAAATTATCATACTCCCGATTCCATTAAAAGGGCAAGTAATTGAAGAGAGGTTACTTCCTTTTCAAATGTTTTTTATTAAGTGCGATGAAGTTAAAATTCTAAACAAAAATTTGAAAAATCAGGCAGATAGTTTTGAATCTACTAATTATATTGATCTTTATCCTGTCTATTCAAGTAAAAAAAATTCGACTTATCTATATTCACAAGGAAATACACACTGGTCAGACTACGGTCTTTCGGTAGCTTTAGTGGAATTACTATCTTCTATGGATAAAAATTCAATAAATAAATATACAAAGGTTGGATTAAAGCTAGAAAATAATGAAGTTCTAGAAAGGTTGAATTTCATTAATTTAGATACCTATGAAGATGACTATTTAGTTACTAGTACTGCAGACTTTTCGAAAAAAAGAATACTTTTGATCAGAGACTCTTTTTTTGAAAATAGAAATGGAGGCATCGATCTAAAAAGTCTATTTGACTATGACGAGATTCACTGGACTTATGTTGAAAAAATTTCACCCGAAATATTTAAATTAATAATAGATAGTTATTCAATAATAATTGTTGAATCTTCTATTGAAAACTTACTCTACTACAACCTTAACGAAAGACCACGACTGGAAATACTTTCTAAACTATTTCCATAAACTATTTCCTTAAACTATTATTCTCATTTCCACTAAATCAACAATAAAAGCTACTCGCTTATTTCTTCTGCATACTCTCCATCTGTATTTACTAACCAAGGATCATTCTTGTCGTCTCCGAGATAGATTCTTGCAGCATATATCCCTGTTGCCATATCATGATCTTGACTATTATATTTAAACATACCTGCTCTACCAATTGCAGAAATATTCTCTAATGAAGGAAGCCAATCTCTAACAGTGTCTATATGCTCTTGAAATCCTTTTTCAATTACGGGATAGGCATTTTTACTTCTCGTCACAGATGCATCCAGAATCTCTAAATTAGAAACTGAATTTTCTGCAAGTTGCCTAACTTCATCAAAAGCAAGTTGGATTAACTCATCATTTGAAGATTTCCAAAGAGTGTCTTCGTCATAACAAAAATATTCAACAGATAGTGGACTATGTCCATCTTTTGTCATATGTTTTGAGAAGTTAGAAAAATCAGAAACACGTGCTAATTGTAAATCTGGTGAATGAACATAAATCCAGTTATCTGGAAATAATTTATGGTTAACAGTTATATGTACACTGATATGATTTCTATGCCTCAAGCTATTAGCAGCATTAAGAATACTCTCTGGTATTTCTGAATCAAGCATATTGAAGAAATGTTTTGGAGGAATACTAAAAAATATTTGTTCACAACAATATTCGAATTCTTTATTATCTCTATCTCTAGCGATAATTTTATAACCCTTCTTATGGTTAGAAATCTTAATTACTTCTCTATTTTTTTCTACTTGACCTTCTTGATTAATGACTGCTTCTTCAAATTTATCCCAAAGCATCCCTGCTCCTTTTGTGGGATAAAGAAATTTGTCTATAAGTGACTTTGGCCTTTTTGGGCTATTTGGGAATAAGGAATACCTTACGGCTGATATTAGGTTTAATCCTTTGATTCTTGTAGAGGCCCAGTCGTCACCTATTTTTGTACAATCTATACCCCACACCTTTTCTGTATAATTTTTGAAAAAAATTCTATAAAGACGCTCCCCAAAATTATCAATAACCCAGTCTTCAAAATTATTTATCTCTTTCCTACTTATAATTCTTTTTAATCTAGAAACTATATATGATGTAACAATTCTTACAGCTTCAAATATTCCGAGTCCAAATAAAGCATTGAGTGCAGTTAGAGGGTAATTGAAATATTTTCCTCTATATAAAATTCGAGTAAGTCTATCGACCTCAATTACATCATCACCCAAAATATTAATAAACAGATCGTGGATCTCTTTATTTTTTGTATAAAATCTGTGGGGACCAATATCATAATAATATCCGTTACTTTCAACAGTTTTTGCCAACCCTCCTACATGTGAAGCTCTTTCAAGAACAAGTACTTTTTTATTTGACTTTGTTAGCTCGTATGCAGCAGATAGGCCAGCTGGGCCAGCTCCAATTATCACTACGTCATATTGGGACTTCATCTCTTATAATCATAATTGAGAGTAGGTATAACCTATTGAGTAGTAAATAATTAATGTTTTTTTCATTTCTGTTTCTTTTTAATACTCAACTCATAAATTAAATAGCTCATAACAATTACAATAAATGGTTCTATTAACACCCGGGTTCTTGAATTTCCATATGGCAATGTTATCGATGTTATTAATGTGTAGCTTGATATTATAAAAATTATAGGGTTTAAAAATAAATGTTTTTTGCTTAGTAGAAAATAAATAAAGGCAAAGGCTGAAAATAGAACATAAGTATAAGAGTAAAAAATAATTCCAGTAATTAGTGAGCTATTTAAGCCGGTCTCAGACCAATTTGTAGACCGAACTCCAAGAAAGTTCCATAACATACTATGGAAAGTTGAGATACTTTTACATCTTATATTCTCTGTAATCCCTATTGTTGAAGAATCTTTAAGTGCCTCTATAAAAAGTCCTGAATTATAGAGTGTTTTACTGTCTAGTTCTTTCTTCCATTCATCAAATACATAACCGGGCTCATTAACTTCTAATTGATTAAAATCAATTTTATTACACAAGGCATCAGATGCTCCATTAAACCATTGCAAATGGAAATAAGAGCTGGTGGAATAAAAGAAGCTTTCGTATTGAACATAGTTGTTGTAAGAAGTCCCAACCATACAAAGAATGGGGATACAGCTTAATAAAATTACTTGCTTTAAGTTGTATTTAAACCAATAAACTCCAATTACAATTGATAATAATAATAAGATATGCCCCATTGGTTTTATGAAAGAAAAAAGGCCTATTGATATTCCGGCTAAAACAATAGATCTACTATCTCTTTTTATAAGATAACTGATAGACAAAAGAAAGAATAATGTACTTAAAGATTCTGTCATAACCTGTGCAGAGCTAATCAAAACATTTGGATTAGCCAAAAATAATACTGCACCTATATACTGTATTGATCTGTTCTTTGTTAATTGGCCAATTGTTCTGAAAAGAACTATGGAGATAAAGAGGTCAACAATAAAGTTAAGATAAATATAATTCCTAATCTCTGCAACCTTGCCCAAAAGACTTAAGACAAATGGGTAGCCGATAGTTCTAGTTGTTGGCATCCAAAATTCTTCCAAATCATCATTAAAAAAGTAGTCTTTTATTGATTCAGAAAGTAATAAGTAGTGATTCGAGTCTTTTTTCAAATAAGTTGCTTCATACTTTGTGGCAAAATATATGAAAACTAATCTAACTAAGATAAGCACTGCTATCAATAGTTGTTTTCTATTAATTTTATTAAGAGCTGTTTTCACTGAAGTTGCACATTATTATAATTACCCTATTCATATGGTAAGTATTATATCGAATTGTTTTATTTCTTATTTATAAATGAGAATCTTATTAGGCTATTTCTATAGATGAAAAAAAGAAAAATTTATATAATTGTAACCTCACTATTGACAGGTGGAGCAGAAAAGCAAGCAATCTGGTTAGCTAATAGATTTTTTGATGATGGATTTGATGTTAGGTTTGTAGTCTTAAAGAAGGGTGATGAACTCTCTTATTTGCTAAATAAAGAAATAGATATTAGGCAATTTAAATTATTCAGTAAAAAAGATTCGAGATTCTTTGCAAGGGCTAGACTGATCTACTGGTTTCTAGTAGCAATAAAAAATTTGAGGAGAGATATAAGAGGAGAAGAAACATCAAATATAACTGTCATATCATTTTTAATCCATTCAAATCTCCTGGCTTTCTTCTCTACTCTTTTTAATGGGCACATAAAACACATAATGTCCGTACGTAGCGACCGGTTTACAATTCGTACATCTAAAATCTCTTTCATTAGACATTTAATTTTTTATTTTATTTCCATACAAAGCAGTTCAATTGTCTTCAACTCTGAAAATGCAATGAAAAAATTTAAAAAATTAAGCATTAGAAAAAATAACCATTTTGTAATTCCAAATGGAATAACTACTGCCTATCCGGAAGCAGACATAGCAATAGAAAATAGAATCAAAGATTCTCTTAGTAATTTCGAATACAAAATATTTACAGCTGGAAGACTAGATGAACTTAATAACTACAGTGAGCTTATTAAAGCTATAAGGATTTTAAAAGATAAGGGGTTGAATATTGGTCTCATTCTATTTGGAGATGGCTTACAACGTAATTCTCTTGAAAAGCAAGTAAAAAATCTTAAGCTAGAACGTGAGGTTAAATTCTTTGGAAAAATCAAAAATATTCCAAATTACTTTAAATTATTTAATTTAGCGATTCATACCGCAACACATGGAGGTCTCTCTAACCTAATAATTGAAGCTATCTACAATAAGATTCCAATTGCCGTAACACCTATTGGAGATTCTCAAGAATTAATTAAACATAATAGAGGCATAGAAATAAAAGGATTTGATAGCCATGCCATTGCTGAGGCTATTGAAGAATTTATTCAACTCGATAAAAATTCAATAAGCGAATCTTCCGAGAGAGCTTATGTATACCTTTCAGAGAAATTTGATAATAAATATATATATGAAAAATGGATTGCGCTAGCAAAATAAATGTACATGAAGAAATTAAAAGTAGTTGTTTTTATACCTTCGTTGGGGAGAGGTGGTGCTGAGCAATCAATTCTTACATTAACTAGCAACTTTATTAAAAAAGGTCATGAAGTATTTCTTATAGTCGCGAAAAAGGTACCGAGTGAAGAACCTGTCCCTGAGAATATTAATGTGCAGTACCTTTACAAGAAAAAAACTGTATTTTCAATAAACACTCTCCGAAAAAGGCTTGTAGATATTCAACCAGATATTGTTTTAAGTACATTGCCCACTTCAAACTTTCTTAATGTCTTAATTTCTAAATCAAAAAAGTTTAAATACAAGGCTTATATCAGGGAAGCTAGTACCTCCTGTCTTCTCTGGGATAAAGATCTCTTTAGTAGGATTACTGGAGTTCTATCTAAATACTCATTCCGAAATGCTACTGGAATTATTTACATTTCAAAAGAACTAAAGGAAATTACGACAAATGCTGTCGAGAATCAAGTTTCTAATTCGATAACAATCTATAACCCAATAGTTTCTAGTGATTTCTTAGCAAAATCCAGTGAGGAGATAGTGGACCCCAGCTATGATCCCCTAAAGGAAGTATGGGTTGTAGGATCTAGACTTGAAGACTATAAAGGAGTAGATTTACTAATAGAAGCCGTAAAAAGACTAAAGGACTCTAGAAATTTCAATCTATATATCCTAGGTACTGGATCACAAAAAACCTATTTGGAAGAAAAAAGTAAAGACCTACCAATTATTTTCTTAGACTATGTTGACAATCCTCTTCCTTGGTATAAGGCTGCTGATTTATTTTTTCTTCCATCACATAGAGAAGGCTTGGGTAATGCCTTGATTGAAGCTCAACTCTTAGGGACTACTGCAATTGCATCTGACTGCCCAAGCGGGCCAAAAGAAATAATTCAACTGTTTAATAACGGTATAACTTTTGGAGTAGGAGATTTATCCGACTTAATAGAAAAAATTCAATCAGTAAATATAGTCCGAAAAAAGAAGGTAGAAATTGATAAATTCAACTATTTTGATGAAAATAAAGTTACTGATGAATATTTGAAGTTCTTTAGTGGCCTTTCTAAATAACTTCCTTATAAATTCATAATATGTCTTATTAATATTTCCAATAAATTAACGAATAGCTTTTATAATATACAGATAGTGAAACCTTCAGAATTATCAATTGATACTAGGAACTACTTACTGAATCGTATATTCCCAAAGCTTATTTCTTTTCTTTCACTACCTATTTTGCTACGGCTTGTAAATCCAAGATTCTGGGGTGAAATTGCCTTATTAGTTGCAATACAATCTTTATTGACAGGTTTGCTCTCACAAGGAAAAGATTCATCTGTTGAAAGGTATTTTTCGAGACTTAGTAAAAAAGATGCTACTAAATACTCTCGATCCTACCTTGCAAAGACATTTTTTCTTTTCTTCCTTGGTTTATTGATTATTGAAATCGCTTTCAGATTAAAAGTGGTCACTTTTTTTGATTTACCATATGGACTTCCACTGCGATTCGCACTTATTGGAAGTCTTTTACTATCTCACCAAAGATACCTTTATGCCATCTTAAGGGCTTCTAGAAAAAGTAAGAAAGTACTAAAATATACGCAATCTGTAGCCCTAGCTACTCCTCTGATACAGATTGGGGCAATTTATTTAGTTATATACTTCAGAGATTTCAATGACAGAATGATAGTATCTGGATACTTTCTTGGGCAAATATTGATTCTAACTATTACAAATGTTCTCATATATATTTATGTCAAAAAAAATACGAAGGAAAAAGAAACTATTTTAGAGTTGGGTACAAAAAATATAAGATCATATTCAAACTATGCTTTTTTGTTTATATTCCTCTCAACCTTTATTAATTGGCAGGATAGATACTTCATAAAATATTTTATGAGTGAGTATGATGTTGGCTTATATGATGCAATCTATAGGTATGTTGATATCTT